>Ga0334892_1001410_pt1 | contig 20725 bp, 19 predicted proteins | sample GraSluR3_MG_4_FD_207213 | JGI IMG/M metagenome (GOLD analysis project Ga0334892, IMG submission 207213) | Sludge microbial communities from methane-producing bioreactor in Wageningen University, Netherlands - Granular Sludge_15_04-R3 | ecosystem: Engineered > Bioreactor > Anaerobic >...
TGTTTTTGAAGATACGGGTTATGCGTTACGAGTGCCGTAGGTACGACATTTCAGATAGCACATCGACACTCGTCACTCCGATTTAGTCATTCCGGAACACGGAGCGCAGCGGAGTGTATCCGGAATCCATAGCACTTACCACACGCCCTACATTAGTCATTCCATATCCTCAACACTCGCCCCTATATTAGTCATTCCATATCCTCAACACTCGCCTGATATTAGTCATTCCATATCCTCAACACTCGCCTGATATTAGTCATTCCATATCCTCAACACTCGCCTCATATTAGTCATTCCACTCCCGCGACCAGCCAACATTAGTCATTCCGGAAAGTCGAACGGAGTGAGCTTATCCGGAATCTATAATCAGTCCACGAATTTACACTAATTTACACTAATTATCACGAAATGGTTTAGAGGGTTTAGAGGGTTGAGAGGGTTTAGAGGGTTGAGAAGGATGAGAATCATATCCCGGCTCTGTCCCAAATTAGTCATTCCATATCCTCAACACTCGCCTCAAATTAGTCATTCCGGAACACGGAGCGCAGCGGAGTGTATCCGGAATCTATAGCACTTACCACACGCTCATATTAGATTCCGGATATTCACCCCATTATATTACTGCGTAATCTATGGGGACCCCGAATTCCGGAATGACTATCTTAGGGGATGCGTTGCAAGTATAGGCCTGTAATCAAAGATCCATCCCTACATCAGGAATTCCTGTCCACGCCCCTAAAATATCAGAAATCACGCAGGCTAGGTCATTCCCTCAGCCCCCTGCCACAGATGTTTCCATCACCAAGCAATATTTTTTCTTGACACGATTCTCAGAATCAATAATCTTTGCAGCGGAAGCGGTTTTTACTCGAACAAGCCACGTATTACTATGATAAGGAGAGACAGTCTATGTCAGCAGTAAGCTATATTGTTGCTATCTTTACGGACATTCATCTCAACGCCTTTGAGATCCCCAAACTACGGGGATACTTTGCCCACAGATATCCCGATGAAGTCCTGTTTCACAACCATCTCCCCGAAAATCGAGCGGCATATTCATATCCCAAAATCCAATATAGAGTCATCCATTCCCATCCCGCTCTTTTGGGGATTGGCGAGGGAGTGGATTTGATCAAAGATATCATCCTACACGACCACAATCTCGAGATTGGAAATCGCAGCTTCTCGGTTAAGGAGTTTCAGGTAGATCTCTTTGAGGAAGAATTTGGGCAATCCAGCGGCTTTTATGACTACCGCTTTGCCTCGCCTTGGATGGCACTGAACCAGGAAAACTACAAAGACTATGTCAAGATGAACAGCATCCAACAGAAGAAACGGCTCAAACAGATCCTCAAGGGCAATCTGCTAACCATTTCCAAGGCATTTGCCTATACCATCCCGGATTTTGATGAGATCGAAGTGGATGGCTGGTTCAAGCCCGTTTCCAGAAACTTTCATAATATCCCCATGCACTGCTTCACGGGGGAATTCACCGTCAACTTCAAGCTTCCTCAGCATCTGGCTTTGGGCAAGCAAATCGCTCGAGGATTTGGAGTAGTGGCACCACACAAGGAGGAAAGATGATCACCACATATGCCCAGATAGGCAAGCTGCGCATGAGATTGGATGGGCTATCGCAGAGGTCTTTGGCCGAGCAAAAGATCTATCTCATTCGGCAGTTTTGCGCCGAAGACTCAGCCTTCACCTACAAGGATAAGAAAAATGAGGGTAATACCGCAACCGGAAGAATCATCAGAATGGAGCTTGATACAACGGATGATTCCATCCGCTTTTCCGCAGGCGAGCAAATCGGACCCGGCTCCTGCGCTAAACGGCTCATATTCAAAAACTATGCCCCTGCGGATCCTAACATCTACGCGTCTCACACCGGATACAAATCCATCATGGCATTCACCTTGATGGAATACATCATTACAAACCGTGCAAAAATCCAATGGAGCAAACCCGAGGAAGTGGATCCTTGTATCGACTATCTGAGGATGATTCGGGAGAAGTTCTATGTTGAAGACAGCAAGGGCTTGCGGCCAAACTACCGGCTCTTGCCCGAAGACCAACGCAGTGGCTTTCCGGATCCACAGACCTGTGAGGATCTCTTTGCTATTGAGGATGCTGCCAAGTTCAAAAAGGCAAAAGACAAGGCTGCCAAAAGTTATTTCGAAAAGGAACTCAAAGATATAACGGGAGAACGTCAAGCTTACGCGCTTATCATCGATGGCAGATTCCTCCACGAAATCCCTCTGTTGGCCGCCTGCTATCTGGATGTATTGTATTACTACATTATTGACAAACAGTTCGCCGATTCCGGAAACCAAGGCTATTGTCACCTCTGTTCCGTCCAAAGCTCTCTGGCAAAGGACGTCTTTCTCAAGCAGAAGTTCTACGGAGTCAAAAACCCCTATTTCTTCGACAACGCCAGTGCCTCAATGAGTAGGAATGCCTTTTCTGTGTGCAAGGATTGTTACAACCAAATCACCGTCGGCACTCAGATCAGCTCCACAGAATTTAAGACATATCTTTTGGGTTTGGATTGTTTGATTCTTCCGGACTTGGATCTTGCCCCAGATCCCGGTGAAGCTGTCATCAATCCACAGAATCTCAAATCTATCACCACGCTCCTCAGAAGACGCAATTCCGTAGAGCACAAAGCTCAGCTTGGCATAGTCCGCGACCTACAATATCGTCTTCGAGATTTCACGCTCTTCTTCTATAGCAAGCCGAGCCCCACCAGTCAGGAGTTTATCGTCAATCGCCTAATCAAAGGCATTAGTCTGCCATCCTTGATTCAAAAAAGCGACGACCTTAGCAGAATCTCGGATGAAAATCGGCTATCAGAAATCCTCAACACAGATTTCAGCATGTCCTTTGAGGGCTTACGCTTTCTCCTGCTTCCCTCAAAAGAATCTCATCCCAGTTTAAAGCCCTTGGAATATCAAAAGATCAATCGCGATATGCTTAGCCTGCTCTCTGCTTACCTATATTCTCAGAAGATGGATCTTTCGCTGATTATCAAGCGTTTTGTGGACATCTTTGCCCGGAAGTTCAACAATCTCAAGGATCATTCGTCCTACTATCTTGATCTTTCGCCTTACATCATGAACCTTTATATCGAACATCTAAAAAACTTCAACCAAATAAGATCTCAAAAATACATGGAGGAAAGACCTATGACCACCACTCTCGAGCATGAAGAGCTTCTGGCGTATTTTAACAATCACCAGGACGTCTATGCAAACAATCCCGCCGCACAAGGCCTCTTTATTTTGGGCTGGTACCTAGCTGATCTGGAGTATGAACAAAAGAAAAAAGGCACAAACCGCACTGCCATACACAAGCTAAACCTACGTGGAATACCTCTGCAAAAAGTGAAATCCATCATGGCTACCATTGATGATCTGCGGCAAGTCTGGAAGGTTTACCAAGACGGGGTCTTGGATGCCTACTACCGTGAATGTCTGGCTAGCATCGAGACCAGCGGCATCAGCCCCGAAGAAGTCGTGTATCACATTCTTAGCGGCAGAGCCTACAAAAGCTATGTCGCAATCACCAAATACAAAGACAAGCAAAACGAAAAAAGCCAATCAGGAGGCACAAAATGATTGACCGGAATTCCGAAATTCTCTTTCTCTACGACGCTCAAATGTGTAATCCAAACGGAGACATGGATTATGAAAACAAACCTCGCATGGATTATGACACATCTACAAACCTCGTGTCAGACGTGCGTCTTAAACGCTACATTCGCGACTACTTGGAATCTGCAAAAGACCAGGAAATTTTCATCACCGCATCTGCAAAAGATGCCAAGGAGAGAAACAAACAGATCAAAGCCCAAAGCCTGACACACACGGACATGGTCGATGTGAGACTATTTGGTGCGGTGACCGCAGAGGACAATCGCGAAGAAGGGCACTACACAGGTCCGATTCAGTTCAATTGGGGCTATTCCCTACACCCCGTCGAGTTGGTGGATAGCAGCACGATTACTTCCAGCTTCTCATCAGGGCAAGGCATCGGCAAAGACTTCCGCTTATACTATTCGCTGATTGCTTTCTCAGGCAGCATCAATGCCAATGCCGCAAAAGTGACCAAGCTCAGTGATGATGATCTCACTCTCTTTGACGAATCCATCCTGAGATCCATTCCGCTTGCCCGAACCCGTACAAAGATTGGTCAATATCCTCGTCTGTATCTACGCATCGAACTTGGTGGTAAAGACCTGTTTCTCAAAGATCTACGCCCCATGCTCAAGGTCTTGCCCATTGATGCAAACATAGCTTCAAATCCCCGTCTTATCCGTAAACCGGCGGACTACAAGCTTGATATCAGCGCTTTGGCAGATTATCTTGCGAAGAATAAAGACAGAATCCAAAAGATCCACTTCTTCAAAGATGATCAATTGGATATTCCGGATTTTGAAAGCATCTTTGTCAACCCAAACTGGAAACACGAGCTATCCCTTCTTTGATGGGGGGATATGATGACAAAGATCCCTCAATTCGATTCGATCTTAAAGCTTAAGCTCACCGGGAGCATGGCGCATTTCCGTAAGTTCTACACCAATGCGTCGTCCCTGAGCTACAGTATACCGCCACGCACCGCTATCAGTGGCCTGATAGCATCGATTCTGATGTTGCCCCGGGACTCCTATTATGATATTCTCAGCTCCGAAAACCTGGGAGTCGCCATCAGGATTGTACCGGGATCAGAGATGCGCAAACAGTTTTTCACCACAAACTATGTGGGAAATGAGAAGCTGATAAACGATGTATCAGGACACAAGCAATGTCGCCTTGAGCTTCTTTTGCCGGCACCCGGGGAAAAGCTACAATGGCTTGTCTATCTCGGCATTAGGCAGGATATCCCCGAGCTGCAAGAGCTTGAGAATCGCATCAAAAACCAGAATCTGGGCTATGATGTGTATCTCGGGCAACGCCAGTTTCGCGCCGGAATCGAGCTTGTAAGCATATACACTCAAGATTCTTTTTGCAGGATATCAGAATCAGGCTATGTCGATTCGGCTCTCAGAAAAGAACAAATCTCAAAGCTTGATACCAGTGAATTTCGGATTAATATCGAAAGAATGCCCTTGGAGCAAGCTCTTGAAACTAAAGGTAAAAAGAGCTTCCGGCGATCAGTTCGCTTTGGTGATTTGGTCTTTGAAAGCTCAGGAAAGCGCTTAACCGGGACTTTCTCGGATCTCATTGAGATTCAAGACAGTTCAAAATCAAGGATATCATTTCTGTAATGATTATCTCACATCCCGCCCACAAAGAGCATCAGAGAAAGCCTTTGACACAGCATCTCGAAGCTGTTGCAGAAGCAGCTCATGCCAGGATTCAAAGGCTTTCTCTTGCTACTTTGCTCATCACCAAGGAGGATCTGGCGCTTCTGGCTTATCGCTGTGGACTCATCCATGATATCGGAAAGGCCAGCTCGTATTTTCAAAACCATATCCGTGGAGAGAGAAGCACAGTTTTTAGCAGACACAGCCTCATCTCTGCCCTATACTTGTATTGTGATCTTGCCCTGAATACAAAGCTGCAAGGCTTCGCTCTTCTCGCTTTCAAGGCCGTACAGCGCCATCATGGCAATCTCAGTGCGTTTGGATCCGAGAATCTCCGTGATGGAGTGTTAATCCAAAACACTCTCAAGATCCATAAAGACCTCCAAAGGCAGATAATCGCGGACGATGATCTTCGAGCATTCTTTGAGAGACATCGGGTCGCTGTGCCCTCCATAAGTAAAGACCTCTTCATAAATCTCAGCTTTGAGCTCGAAGAACTTGATATCATAGATGACGAAGACGACGCCATCGAGCGGTTTCTAATCCAGAATCTGCTATATTCTGTATTGATAGATGCCGACAAACATGATGCTGCCCGCCTTGAGAATATCCCTGATCAGTCTTTGCTCTGCCCCATTTCCTATTCACCGAGAAAGCTTTTGGCATCAAGAGACCACAATGAAAACGACCTGAACAAGATCCGCGGCAAACTGCTTGACCAAGCATCCTCAACCGACACTAGCCCCACAAATTGCTATGCCATGAGCGCTCCAACGGGCAGCGGGAAGACCCTGGCATGTATGGGCTTTTGCGATGCCTTACAAAGTTCCAGCCCCACTCTAAGACGCGTCATATACTGTCTGCCATATACATCGATTATCGATCAAAATCACCAAGAGATCTCTAAGCTTCTGGGATTAAATGGCGTCAATGCTCATAATCCGGATCTACTTCTCAAACACCATCACTTGGTTGATTTCTCCCGCGAGAATCAGGACGAAGACTATGACTTTCATGACTACCTTTCCGAGAATCTCATTGCTGATTCTTGGAGCGCCGCCTGCGTAGTCTCCACCTTTGTTCAGCTCTTTCACTCACTTATCGGCTCTCAAAACTCTCTCGTTCGAAAATTGCACAATATCATCAATAGCATCATCTTGCTGGATGAAGTGCAGAGCCTTCCGCCAAAATACTACCCACTTTTGCGCAGGATCTTCAATGTCTTAGCTCAGAGATTTAATACTCCCATCCTTAGTTGCACTGCCACGCAACCCTTTATCTTTGAGCCTGATAGCTTTTTGGAAATCTGCCCCCCGGGACTCTTTGATCATCCTATCTTCAATCGTGTGAAACTCGAAATCTCTTCACAAGGCTGCACATTAGATGAGTTTGCAGATCAGCTCGAGCTTGACAATGTCCAAAATGCCCTCTTTGTGATGAATACAAAACGCAGTGCGATTGATCTTTTCAGGATTCTCAAAGACCAATACGGTGACTCATATCGATTCTTTTGCCTTACTACTTTTCAGACGCCAAAGTCCAGACTCTGCCGTATAGCTGAGATCAAGACAGCCCTTGAAAACAAAGAGCGAATCATCCTGGTTTCCACCCAACTCATTGAAGCTGGTGTAGATCTCAGTTTTCAGCGTGTCTATCGCGATTTTGGTCCACTTGATAGCGTGATCCAGGTGGCAGGAAGATGCAACCGACACTCAGAATATGGCGACTTGGGTGGCCGGATGAGCCTGCTGCTTCTTACTGATGATGGCAAAGAGTATTGCCGCAGAGTCTATGATAATTATCTCTTACAAAAGACCAAGGAAGCCCTCAGGGGAAAGCACAGCCTTGAAAGCAGGGATTTTCCGGCTCTAATTCGATACTACTACCACAGCCTGGAATTCTCCGCCGAGTCTACTGCCCTAATGAACGCCATCAAAGAGCTTAATTATGATGCAGACTACAAAGACCAGCTTGCCGTCAACAAGTTTCGATTGATTGAAGAAAAGTATGCCACAAATAGTCTCTTGATACTCGAGAATCAATGCGCGCAGGATGCTCTTGATGCATTCATCAAGGCCAAAGAAAAGCTCGCTCTCGGTTCCTTAATGACTTCAAAAGAAGAGTCCTTCGCCCGCTTGACCGTCAAAAAAAGCTATCATGTCCTGAGCGCCTATCAGCTTAATCTAAGCCCCCATGAGCTGCGGAACTATTCTATCAAAATGTCCTACTTCCACAAAGTCCCCCATCTCGATAATGTCTATTACGTCCCGTTCTCAGATTTTGAAAAAGCATACGACTCAGAAACGGGCTTTATCCTTGAACCCACAACCCAAGGCTCCGCCATGTCACTATAAACTATGGAACTACATCTGAATACCTATGGATCTGCCATCAGAAAAAAAGACGATGTCTTTGAGATCTATGTAGACGGAAAGAATCTCAAGATCTCTCCGCAGAAAATTAGCAGCATCGTCATCGCAAACGCCGTCCAAATCTCATCCGATGCCATCCAATTGGCTATGGATCACAATATTGATGTTGTCATGTTGGATAAATATGGCGACCCATACGCCAGAATTTGGTTCCCTAGAATCGGTAGCACCGTGCTGATCAGAAGAAGACAACTGGAGATGCTCTCAGATGAGATGGGAAGAGACTTTATCAAGCGTTGGGTCTGCCTGAAAATCATGAATCAATACCGCTTTATCAAGACTCTCTTTTCCAAGAGAGATTGGATCACCGAATCCGACAAAGAAAAGCTCGAAATAATGCGCAGTTATGCCATATCAATCTTCTCTGCAGATGGCAGCTTAGAAGAACTCAGCCCCACCATCATGGGCTTGGAGGGCAGCGCGTCACGGCTGTATTTTGGGCTTCTGAACATGATGATGCCCCCAAATTCCAAGTTCCACGGGCGCAGCTCCAGGCCCGCCAAAGATGCTTTCAACGCATTTCTTAACTATGCATATGGGATCCTGTATTCACGCACAGAAAGAGCCCTGGTGATAGCTGGTTTGGACCCCTACATCGGCTTGCTGCATAGCGATAATTACAATAAGAAAAGCTTTGTGTTTGATTTCATCGAGCCATATCGGATCTTGGCAGATGAACCTGTCTTCTATCTTTTCTCCAGAAATCGCTGCAAGGACGAATATCTGGAGAGCATCTACAAAGGAGTGGGTCTCAGCACCGAGGGAAAGAAATTCTTTGCACCATACATCCTTGAATCCATAGACCAGATCATCAGATATAGGAACAAAAACCGCAAGAAGATAGATATGATCCAGACCGATGCGCATAGCTTCGCGAATTTCCTCATCGGAAAAAAAGAGAACTATCTGGAAGCGTCTATTGCGCGCAAGTTTGAAAACTTTATTAACCCCAAAATGCCTTTTGAACATGAGGATGAACCATGCTGACCTGGGTCATGTATGACATCGTCAAAGACAAGACCAGAAACAAGATCGTAAAGTATTGCGAACAATCCGGAATCTATCGCGTCCAATACTCTGTCTGGCTGGGAGAACTAAACAAGACCCAAAGGAAAGAACTCCGAACCAAAATCGAAGACCTCATCAATCACGACGTGGATAAGGTCTATATCTTCCCTATCTGCAAAGATGACTTCAATAGCTGCATTCTCTTGGGACAGGCCTTCGACAAAGACCTCGTCTCAGATGAGATCAAGGCACTGCTGCTCTAAGATGGACTTCCAATTTATCACACCCTCTGAGGTCATGCAATACTTGTTCTGTCCAAGATTCGTCTACTTTATGAATGTGCTCAATATCGACCAACACGAACACCGAAGATATCTAGTCAACAAAGGCCGGGACATCCACACACTCAAGCTCGTGCAAAACAAAGACTATCTAAGAAAATCTGTCGGAGCAAAAGACAAAATCCAGGATGCCTACCTCAGCTCTCAAAGACTCAAACTCGTTGGCAAAATCGATGAGATCCTCTTCCTGGAAGACGACAGCGCTGCTCCTTTGGATTATAAGTATGCTTTTTGGGAAAACCACGTGCACAAGACTCACAGCGTCCAACAGACCCTCTACGCAATGCTCATCGAAGAAAACTTCCATGTGCCAGTCAATATGGCATTTCTCGTCTATGTCCGCTCTAAAAATCACCTTCAAAGCATCAAGATAACTGATGCCATGAAAAAGAAAGCTCTTGACATCCTGGAAGACATTTTTCAGATTATCAACGAAGGCTCTTTCCCAAATGCCAAGGCCACTATGCAAAAATGCGATGATTGTACATATAGAAATCTCTGCGTTACCTAAGCTAAATTTATTGACAAAATCAGCCTTCTTCTGTTCTTTGCCCTTGTATAGCGTGTTTTAGGATTCCCGGGATCATAAATCATCGGGAAAAAGTGATCTATCCTTGTGATATTGACGGCTTATTTAGCTCTGAGTTCTGCAGCCTATACCTATATTCTGCAAATACCTAAGATATCAGTAACTGTCTTTATCCATCAATCCATTAAACCAAGGGTTGAAACTGGATATGAGCGTAAGTCACGAAATCACAAGACAGTCTTTATCCATCAATCCATTAAACCAAGGGTTGAAACATGAGCATAACAACAGCTTCCGGGTAACTGGCGGCGTCTTTATCCATCAATCCATTAAACCAAGGGTTGAAACATTGTTGAGGGTATACCATGGCGGAATGTGATTATCGTCTTTATCCATCAATCCATTAAACCAAGGGTTGAAACACGGAACAGGCTCTTCCAGCATACGGAAAAGATTATGTCTTTATCCATCAATCCATTAAACCAAGGGTTGAAACTTTTCATTTTACCAGAACTGAACTCAACTCTTGCAAAGTCTTTATCCATCAATCCATTAAACCAAGGGTTGAAACAGTAAACACGACAAAAGAATGGTTGCAATGTCTTGGTGTCTTTATCCATCAATCCATTAAACCAAGGGTTGAAACACACATAGTCCGGCTCGATTATCCTGTCTTTGTGTCTGTCTTTATCCATCAATCCATTAAACCAAGGGTTGAAACCGTCTTGTCCGAATTTACTATAGGCGTGTAAACATAGTCTTTATCCATCAATCCATTAAACCAAGGGTTGAAACCAGCTTTCACAATTAGCTATCGGCTCCTTGGCGGGTGTCTTTATCCATCAATCCATTAAACCAAGGGTTGAAACCAGATTATTTTTTGGGCAAGCGTGTCTGGGTGGCAGCGTCTTTATCCATCAATCCATTAAACCAAGGGTTGAAACTGCGGCGACACATTCCGGGCATAAATCCCGAGCGAAGTCTTTATCCATCAATCCATTAAACCAAGGGTTGAAACTGAGAGAGTCGAGCCGGAGTGTGAAGACATACATGGTGTCTTTATCCATCAATCCATTAAACCAAGGGTTGAAACGACAAGTTCCTAACCATGATATTGCCACCATCAATGTCTTTATCCATCAATCCATTAAACCAAGGGTTGAAACCAAATCAGCCCATTTCAAATTAGCGCACCGTAGGTGTCTTTATCCATCAATCCATTAAACCAAGGGTTGAAACTCGTGTTTGTTACGCATGGATTCCTTAATCCCGGCAGTCTTTATCCATCAATCCATTAAACCAAGGGTTGAAACGCACAATATCGCCATATTTACGTGCCATTTCCAAGGTCTTTATCCATCAATCCATTAAACCAAGGGTTGAAACTGACATGTTCACCATCTCTGTTCAACATACATTAAGTCTTTATCCATCAATCCATTAAACCAAGGGTTGAAACTGAACCAAATCGCATAGTCACACAGGGACAACTAGTCTTTATCCATCAATCCATTAAACCAAGGGTTGAAACTCAAATACGTATTTGTTTTCGTCGTCCCAAACAGTAAGTCTTTATCCATCAATCCATTAAACCAAGGGTTGAAACCACAGTACCCATCCCATCCTGTTTCCTCGAATCCGGTCTTTATCCATCAATCCATTAAACCAAGGGTTGAAACTATATGTACAAGATAACCAAGCCTGATTATTTGTCGTCTTTATCCATCAATCCATTAAACCAAGGGTTGAAACTTGCTCTTGCAAACCAAAGCCATATTCTCGATAAATATGTCTTTATCCATCAATCCATTAAACCAAGGGTTGAAACTCGGCAAGTGCTTCCCGCTTCTTGGCGAGTTGGCGACGGTCTTTATCCATCAATCCATTAAACCAAGGGTTGAAACCTCTTATTTCACTTCTTTTCATGGTTTCTCCTTATTGTCTTTATCCATCAATCCATTAAACCAAGGGTTGAAACGTTCAGCACCGAGCATTCGCCGGTTAAGCCACCAGCGTCTTTATCCATCAATCCATTAAACCAAGGGTTGAAACGCTCATACATATGACAATGGTCAATGTTGCTATTGGGTCTTTATCCATCAATCCATTAAACCAAGGGTTGAAACTCCTGCATTTCGAGTATCTTACTTGTTAAGCCACAATGTCTTTATCCATCAATCCATTAAACCAAGGGTTGAAACAAAGAAAATGACGAGAATGTGCTGGTGAGATTTATGTCTTTATCCATCAATCCATTAAACCAAGGGTTGAAACTCAATCTTTCTGAGAACAAACTTTACGCCGTCAACAAGGTCTTTATCCATCAATCCATTAAACCAAGGGTTGAAACCCCAATCAAACCTTTTGTCAAGAAGGTTATATATGGGTCTTTATCCATCAATCCATTAAACCAAGGGTTGAAACAGAATGAGTCTTGGCCTCTCCGTTCATCTTCCTCCCGTCTTTATCCATCAATCCATTAAACCAAGGGTTGAAACCATCACCATCGCTATCCACATCATCAATATATATTGTCTTTATCCATCAATCCATTAAACCAAGGGTTGAAACTCCCGAGAGCTTTCACGGGAGAAATGATGAAAGCAGTCTTTATCCATCAATCCATTAAACCAAGGGTTGAAACATTCATCTGCTCCACGAGTGAGCGGTTGTCAGCCTGTCTTTATCCATCAATCCATTAAACCAAGGGTTGAAACCATCGGTCAAAAGCGCATCCGTAATATCCTGGAAGTGTCTTTATCCATCAATCCATTAAACCAAGGGTTGAAACCATTAGTTGAAATTTATTTGGTTCTTTTTCCATGTGGTCTTTATCCATCAATCCATTAAACCAAGGGTTGAAACTTTGCATACGCTCCCCCGAGTCCATATGCAAAATTAGTCTTTATCCATCAATCCATTAAACCAAGGGTTGAAACCCCACGCAACCTGCTTTTCGCTTCCTTCGAGCTCAGTCTTTATCCATCAATCCATTAAACCAAGGGTTGAAACATTCGATCCTTTCTTCCTCAGGATCAGGATCAGGAGTCTTTATCCATCAATCCATTAAACCAAGGGTTGAAACTCTGTACGTACTCCTTGCTCAAGATCAAGGAATAGCGTCTTTATCCATCAATCCATTAAACCAAGGGTTGAAACCGCGATCTACCATTTCATCATATGCGTCGGCTTTTGTCTTTATCCATCAATCCATTAAACCAAGGGTTGAAACTAGGACGCCATAATTCGGCCTGAGTAGGTTTCAAGGTCTTTATCCATCAATCCATTAAACCAAGGGTTGAAACACCGAAAAACAGGTTGAGATAGGATATAGGTATGCTGTCTTTATCCATCAATCCATTAAACCAAGGGTTGAAACGTTGCAATCCAGCCAATGCTCCATAACGTATTCGCGTCTTTATCCATCAATCCATTAAACCAAGGGTTGAAACAGTCTCTCCAGAGTTAGTCTTGCCATTTCAAACGATGTCTTTATCCATCAATCCATTAAACCAAGGGTTGAAACTCCGAATCTGCTTGACCACATTGACGCCGTCAAGTGTCTTTATCCATCAATCCATTAAACCAAGGGTTGAAACTTACGCCTTTTCCCATTTTTATTGGGTCTAACAGCGTCTTTATCCATCAATCCATTAAACCAAGGGTTGAAACCAAGATCGCTCATCATCACCTCCTAAAATGGCATGGGTCTTTATCCATCAATCCATTAAACCAAGGGTTGAAACACCATAGTCTCCCCTCTCTTCTCGACTTCGCGACCGAGTCTTTATCCATCAATCCATTAAACCAAGGGTTGAAACATTGGCATGGCGGCGATCTCGGACTTCATCTCATCGTCTTTATCCATCAATCCATTAAACCAAGGGTTGAAACAATGTCGCGGTTGGGTTGTTGGCTCTGAGCCTCATTGTCTTTATCCATCAATCCATTAAACCAAGGGTTGAAACTCAAACCGGTTGTTATTCATCCTCATCCTCGTCGGTGTCTTTATCCATCAATCCATTAAACCAAGGGTTGAAACTTCCTTTACAGCCATTGACTATGATTCTGATATATGTCTTTATCCATCAATCCATTAAACCAAGGGTTGAAACCCCAAAAAGAGCGTCGAGCAGCTCCCTGGGCTGGAGTCTTTATCCATCAATCCATTAAACCAAGGGTTGAAACATTAAGTAATGAACTTTTTTTATCGGTCGTATTACGTCTTTATCCATCAATCCATTAAACCAAGGGTTGAAACAATTTAATCATTGTTTTCTCCTTTATTTTGTTATTGGTCTTTATCCATCAATCCATTAAACCAAGGGTTGAAACCACCACGGGCATGAAGGATTGTACACTACGTTGCCCTGTCTTTATCCATCAATCCATTAAACCAAGGGTTGAAACAGGAAATGCTCAACGGATATAAGGTTCGCCGTGCCTGTCTTTATCCATCAATCCATTAAACCAAGGGTTGAAACACAATAGTTTATAGTGTTGACTATTTGTATGTTGTGTCTTTATCCATCAATCCATTAAACCAAGGGTTGAAACATACCATTGATAGGCATCATAGAAGCCAAATCCAGGTCTTTATCCATCAATCCATTAAACCAAGGGTTGAAACGACCACAGACCACAGACAGAGACCGGTGTTTGACGTCTTTATCCATCAATCCATTAAACCAAGGGTTGAAACCGTACCGGTGGCTCAGGATAGCACTCGTGGCAATAGTCTTTATCCATCAATCCATTAAACCAAGGGTTGAAACCATCCCTCATTGTGCTTGATTGTCTCGCCAATAAGCGTCTTTATCCATCAATCCATTAAACCAAGGGTTGAAACTAAGTGATTTTATGGCTTTCATAGTTTACTCGTCTTTATCCATCAATCCATTAAACCAAGGGTTGAAACACAATAGTTTATAGTGTTGACTATTTGTATGTTGTGTCTTTATCCATCAATCCATTAAACCAAGGGTTGAAACATACCATTGATAGGCATCATAGAAGCCAAATCCAGGTCTTTATCCATCAATCCATTAAACCAAGGGTTGACACCTCACCCCTCAAAATCACTGCGTAATTTTGTGGGGACCCCGAAGCTAAGCGCAGCAAAGATGATATCCGGTGGGCTTTAGCCACCGGGCCAGAGAGATTGTAACGACAAAGATGATATCCGGTGGGCTTTAGCCACCGGCAAAACGTAGACAGAGGATAGGATGACTGAGTAGATTCCGGATAAGCCTCACTTTGTTCGACTTTCCGGAATGACTAATTTGAGGCGAGTGTTGAGGATATGGAATGACTAATGTAGGGACGGTGGTCATGATATGTGATGGCGGGTGTGGGGCTGATAGTCAGTATCTATGATGCACGTTTTGGGCTTGTGTATGGGTGATTGCGCCTGAGATATTGGGAGGCTAAATGCCGCCCCTACTCTAGACATGGGCGCAGCGAAGATGATAGGCGGCTGCTTCTTTACTCCACAAAACCGCTGTGCATATTCTTGGAGACACCGAAATCACCCCTCAAAATCACTGCGTAATTTTGTGGGGACCCCGAGCAGTTTCATGCATATCTCACCGATAGTTTATGATTTATCCATCAATCCATTAAACCAAGGGTTGAAACTTCAATGTATGGATAGATACAGGCAAAGCGTGTAAGTCAATCTTTAAAGTATCTGTATGCTATCCATAATGCCGTCCTGATGGTACTGACATGAGTCTAGCTTAGGTCCCATTTTTGTCATTCAGTTCCGAATGAAGGGGATGTCGCAGCTAAAGTAGGGGTGGCTTGTAGCAGCCCAACCGGGCAGGAAGCAGGGATATGCTTTTCAACCTTCTAAACACTCTAAACATCCTAAACCATTTCGTGATAATTAGTGCAAATTCGTGGACAGATAATAGATTCCGGATAAGCCTCACTACGTTCGACTTTCCGGAATGACTAGTGTGGGCTGGTGGGTAGTTTCTATGGATTCCGGATAAGCCTCACTCCGTTCGACTTTCCGGAATGACTAATGTGGGGCAGCTAGTGAAGATACGCAATGACTAATCTGGGCTGGCGCTTAGATACAAAATGACTAATGTGAGGCTGGTGCTAAGGGAATTATGTGGCGTCCCTCCGGGACTTATCAAGCGACAAGATGTCTCTTCTACTCTCGAAGGCTGGTCGTGGGGTTGAATGACTAATGTAGGGGCGGTTTTTAGCCGCCCAATGCTGTTCTTTCTATGGACTCCGGATAAGCCTCACTACGTTCGACTTTCCGGAAAGACTAAACTGGTTCGAGTTGTCAATATGCTATGATGAGTTTTGGGCTTGTGAGATGGTAGAAGCGTGCGCAGCGTCTTTAAAATTCTCCATCCTCAATTCTCAATTCTTAATTCTCAATTCGATTTGCCGCGAAGTGGCCGCCAACTACGAACTACGAACTAAGAACTACGAACTAAGAACTCTCTAAGTCCTTATCTTCTCACCGCTTGCACGCTCGACCGGTGAGCGACCGGTGAGGGAGGCATGAGCGCGCCATAATTATCAAGCACTTACGAGCCTGATTTTGGAGGATAATCCCGGGAATCCGGCTGATTGTGGAAAACTATCATCAGCACTTTTTTAAGAAAGCATCACAAACGCTCTTGCAATTGCTCAGAATCGTTTATTCTATCAGTATACAAAAGGAGGAATCATGGTTCGTCAGCTTGTTCTTCGGAATCGGAGTTATCGTCGTTTTGATGAGTCGCAAAAGATAAGTAAGCAGACTCTACGGGATTTGGTGGATCTGGCGCGTCTATCTGCCAGCGCGGCAAATCTTCAGAATCTGCGCTTCTGGCTGGTGGACCACCCCAATGACGGTGTATTTGGCTGTCTGCGCTGGGCAAACTACCTCAAGGACTGGGAAGGACCGCTTCAGGGTGAGCGTCCCAGTGCTTACATCATCATTCTGGGTCCATGCAAGTTCACGAAGTTTACCAGCTATGATGTCGGTATTGCGTGTCAGAGCATGTTACTTGGTGCTACAGAGATAGGTCTGGGCGGCTGCATGATCGCGTCTGTGGACAAAGATAAGCTTCATAAGCTGCAGAATATCCCCCATGATTGGGAGATAATGCTTGTCCTGGCGCTCGGAGTTCCGTCAGAGGAAGTGGTGATAGATACCATTGGTGTGGGTGAAAATATCGAGTACTATCGCGATGAAAAGGGGCGCCACCATGTTCCCAAAAGGGATCTGGACACTTTGATACTAAATTAATCTCAAGCAATCTATTGACAAAATATCTAATCACGCTTTTTCTGCGCTGATATGGATAACGCAACCGTTTTTAGTGTATTTGAGATCACTCGGCATCTCAAGCAGGTGATAGAGAGCAGCATTCCACCTTTGTATGTCAAGGGTGAGATAGCCGGCTTTACGCACCATGCTTCCGGGCATATGTATTTTAATCTCAAGGACGAATACTCCAGTTTACGCTGCACATTTTTCAAGAATCGGAATAATAATCTTGATTTCACACCGAGCAATGGGCAGAGCGTGATCTGCTTTGGGCAGTTGACTCTTTTTGAGAAAGCAGGCAGCTACAATCTCAATGTCAGCCAAATGCTCGCTTCCGGCATTGGCGAGATGCAGCTGAGATTTGAAGCTCTCAAAAAGAAGCTGGATGAGGAAGGTCTCTTTGACAAATCCAGAAAAAGGGAGCTGCCAAAGTATCCACAGAAGATAGGCATCATCACTTCTCCGACCGGTGCCGCACTGCAGGATATCACAAATGTGCTCACCAGACGCTTTCCCATTCAAGCCTGGGTCTTTCCCGCTTTGGTTCAAGGAAAGAATGCTCCAGCGAGCATGATCCGAGGCTTTAGATATTTCAATTCCCAATTTCCGGTGGATCTCTTGATTCTCACTCGCGGAGGAGGCAGCCAGGAAGACCTCTTTTGGTTCAATGACGAAGCTTTGGCGCGCGAGATTGCGGCATCGCGGATTCCGGTGATCTCGGCTGTGGGACATGAGATAGATTTTACGATTAGCGATTTTGTGGCGGATTTCCGAGCCCCCACCCCTTCCGCAGCCGCAGAACTGGCAGTGCCAAACAAAGATGACCTGCTATCCTACATCAGCTCTCTGGGACAAAAACTGGATCTGGTCAGCAAACATAAACTTAGTGCTCACAAACACAGTCTTCACGACAATGACAGAAGACTTCTGCAGCTCCACCCCCGGCGGATCATCGGAGAATATATGCAAAGAGTGGATATGGCTGCGATTGGATTGGATGCCGTTCATGCTCGTTTGAGAGTCCCCTCCCAAGCGCTTGCCATGGCAGAAGAAAGATTTATAGGCGGAGTCACACTTAAACTTCAGAGTGGACTTCGGCAGCGGGAAGAAATGCTTGCTCGGCACGGAGTGCAGCTAAATCAACGTGCCCAGCGCATCACAGACCGTATCAAGAGTCATCTGGATATCCTTCAGTATCAATTGGAAGAATCCTCGCCGAAGAAAATGCAGAAAAAAGGCTGGATAATGGCGCGCAAGGATAACAAGATCATCCGCAGTATTTCCGAAATCGCACAGGGTGACAAGCTGGGACTCGTCTTCTTTGACGGACAAGCAGTAGTAGAGGTAAGAGAAAAAAAATGAAGAAGCAACTATTTGTAATAATCGTGATTCTATTGACATCCATCGGCATGGCAGCGGAGATCCGTTCGCTCTGGATCCTCCCCTGGGACATGCAAAGCCCGCAGGCAATCGATGAAGCGATCCAAGCTGCTGTGGCAAATCATCAGAATGAGCTGCTCTTGGAAGTGCGCTATCGCGCGGACGCACTCTATACACCAAATCGGATGAGCTACAAATTTCCAAATCCCGAGCCGCGCAGCTATATTCTTGCCAATGATGGATTTGATCCCCTTGAATACGCGATCCGGACAGCTATGCCCCATGGTCTTAGAATTCAGGCCTGGGTAGTGGTCTTTAATGCCACACCCACCGATAGTCAGAGGTTCAGAGAAAACTATATATATCGCTATCATCCCGAATGGATCACTCATGATGCAGATGGCAATAAGATGCGCTCCGTAAGGCAATTTGGCTATTTCATCGATCCCGGAATTCAGGCTGTGCAGGATTATCTGAGCAATATTCTCTGTGATATCGTGGATGGCTATCCGGAACTGGATGGATTGCATCTGGATTATGTGCGCTATCCCGAAAGTAGACTGGGATATCACCCGGAGTCCTTGCGGCGCTTTAGCGAAGAAGGCACGGGCTTAAGCTGGAATCAATGGAGAGCAAAGCTGGTGACAGACTTTGTGCGAAATCTAAATCAGCGCGTCAAAGAGATCAATCCCGATATTCTGCTGACAGCTGCCGTCTTTGCCGACATTCAGGCAGCTCGAGAATACTATGCGCAGGATTGGTATCAATGGCTGGAAGAAGGAATCATCGATCTTGCCTATCCCATGGCATACAATCTTGATTTTGAGATATATAAAAATCAACTGACCAGCATGAAGCTTCATAACTTTGAAGATCGGGTAATCTTGGGCCTGAGAGCTTGGGATCAGAGCGGGAAATCCCTCTTGCCATGGGATAATCCGGGATACAATACTACCGATATCTACCGCCGCATAGAGCTTGCACGCAAACACAAATTTCGGGGCATTGCTCTTTTTAGCTACAATGGTCTAAAACCCGGAGATGCCTTCACACACCTGGCTCAGATGGCATTCCCAGCAATAGATGAGCTGGCTTCTCCCTCACTTTTGGCACGCAGCCAAGATCTTCCGGGTTCAGATAGCCGCACGAGCATCGAGATCGAAGCAGATCCACAAGAGCCCGAAGTCATATCTGTCAGTAGCGCTATAGCAGAGCAGCCGCCTGTTGAGATAGCTGCTATTTCTGAGCGTGACGCCGAAATCAGCCCGCCCGAGCAAGAGCCTGAGCAGAGCAAAGCAATTCCCGAAGAGCAGCCTGAGCCGACTCCTGTGCAGCGATCCTCGGCAGTATCGGCAGAGCTTCGGATTGAGATCGAGGATGGATATTATGTGATCCATTTTGATCTGCCCAAAGAGGGACGCTGGCATTGGCAAATCTTGAGCGAAGATGGCACTGATATCTTTGAGCGTCATCGCTATTTCTTTGCAGGACAAAATCAAGACTATTGGGATGGGATTCTGGATAGTGACGATTTCATCGCAGAGGGAGATTACATCCTGGAATATAGCTTGGAAGACAAGCTCTTTCAAGCCCGTATTCACCTATCCGGAGATCTTGATTGAGCAAGCTGAGTCAGCAAGCGGGCTTTTTGTCATTGGCGGATTTCCTGCGCTTTTTTATCAAGACCCTGATCGGGATCGCTCTGGCAAGGCTGCTAAGTCCAGCAGATCTGGGCAGCTATCGTCAGCTTTTCTTGATCTATAGCACGCTTTCAGGCATTCTGATGCTGGGATTTCCCCAAAGCATGCTATATTTCATCCCCAAAGCTAAAAGCCCGGATGAGGTCAAACGCTTGGTCGGACGAACTATCAATGTGATCTCGCTTTTGGCGCTGGTGTGTGCACTTTTGATCCTAGCCACCAGAAATCTGATTGCCGAAAGCTTTTCCAATCCGGATCTTTCCCGGTTGCTCATCATCTATAGCCTCTACCCCATCTTTCTGTTTGTGACTCAGCTATATAGCAGTGTGCTTTTGGGGCTCAAAGAACCGCTCCGCTCGGCAAGATTCACCATCTTTGCGATCTTATGTGATCTCATCATCGTGCTTGGAATTGCACTTTGGACAAGGGACATCGTGATGATCACCTTCGGTGTGGTGATCTCAGCTTTCATCCAATGGCTGTGGGCAGCGCTGAGGCTGAGGCAATATCGGGGGGATTTTGGCAGAGATTCTTTTGCGGGCTTCAAAGAGCAGCTTTACTACACTATTCCGCTGGGGCTTTCGCTTTTGATCGGAGTGCTCTCTGTGCAGCTTGATAAGCTGATGATCTCGGGCTTCTTCAAGCCGGAAGACTTTGCTGTGTTTTCATTGGGGGCGATGGAGCTGCCTTTGATCGGCATCTTGATAAATTCCGTAAATGCGATCTTGTTGCCAAATCTGAGCAGCGT
>Ga0334892_1001411_pt1 | contig 20702 bp, 19 predicted proteins | sample GraSluR3_MG_4_FD_207213 | JGI IMG/M metagenome (GOLD analysis project Ga0334892, IMG submission 207213) | Sludge microbial communities from methane-producing bioreactor in Wageningen University, Netherlands - Granular Sludge_15_04-R3 | ecosystem: Engineered > Bioreactor > Anaerobic >...
CCTATAAAAATATTCTTCAATTCTATATAGTAAATCTGATTTAATTTTGTTTTTATCCAATTTTCCTTCATTTTCTTTGTAAAAATTCCTACCTAGTAGGGTATCTGCCGAAGCGAGAATTTTGAAAAAATATGATCCGTGACGACCCCTCTGATAATTTTTAATTCCCCTCAAAAGAATTTGATTCTTATAATCGACAAAAACCTCTATGGGTAAATTTAATTTTTTAAAAAAAGATAACAACAAGTAGTCTTTACTTTGGTATTTATCAAGCAACAATAAAAAATCAAAATCCGTAGGGGGGGGTGCCATCAAATCTTATTTTGGGACCATAACGCAATAAACAAATAATTCTGTTTTTGCCAAAAAGAGATATAGTCTTCTCGACCACAATTTTGTTTATGTCATTACGACTAATAGGGGTTAACCCTAAGTTTTTACCCTCTAACACTAGCCATTTTCCTAAATTGTTAAATACTTTTTCTATTACCTTGGTATTATTTGTTGGTTCTAGGGCCAGAGTTAGCGCCTTGTGCATATCATCTTTTTTGTCCGGGTAATATTTTGAAAATTTCTCATAACACAAACCTAAATCTCGGGTGAAACACTTTTCCCTTTCCGACACAAGTTCTAAACCAGATCTAACAATGCGTTTCATTATCCATACGCACATTGCCTTTGTATTTGTTTTGTCATATATTCCAATCCTAATTTCATTTTTAGTTTTAAATATCTCTTCTTCCAAATGCGATAGGGAAATAGCTACATCTTTACCAGGCTTAGGATCTTTTATCTTACTTTTGATGTCTTTACCATATAAGCACAGCGAGGTTAATTTGATTAAAACATTTTCTTTCATTGTCAATATTTGATCTAATGTAAAATATCCAATGTCAAATTTAGTTATAAATGGATACTTCTTGTTCAACTTATCCATGTGTCTTTTTATTGTTAACCTGTCAAAGTCAACCAGAGGCCCTAAGGTTACTATAAAAAAGTCTATGTCAGAAATATTTTTTATTCCCAACCCAAAGACAATAGAACCCCTTAAATAAATACTATATATATTTTTATTGTTTAATTTTTTAAAAAAGTTTAAAACGTCATCGATTGGGGCTTGGTACCTTTTTTGGATATTGACTTCAGAATCGGGCATATAAAGCTTGCCATCTTCATTCTGATTTATACAAACTTTTTTGTCTTTTTTCATAAAAATCCTTTAATCAATATTAGATTGATATTAGATCGTATTGTACGATACATGACTAGTTTTGTAAAAACAATATAAATTTAAACAATTATAGGGTTTTATGTTATACTTTTATTCGGATAAAATGATAGAATCTGAACGAAAAATTATTACTGCGTCAGCGGCCGAGAACCTCGATACCATAAACGAAAGAGTTATCCATCGTTTTATCCCCATGCTCGTGGCTGAAAATATAAACAGAATAATTGAATACGAATCTGGAAGGCTAATGCCCAGAGTAGATTTATGGAATTGTATAGGAATGAGAATGGACAAGGCCTTTATGTCCCAGCAAAACAGATATAAGTCTAGAGAAGCCTTTTCCTATTCGCTGTTGGTTGACAAATATAAGATATTAGAAGAGCTGGGAATTCCGAGCAAAGGAAGAGATGTAATTAGAGACGACGACGATAGTACAAAAACCTGGCTTGAACAAAAAATAGAACAGTTTTTATCTACTGGTGCTATTTATATAGATTCGGTGGGCGTAAACATTTGTGATACTTGCGGCTATATGCAATCAGTTGACAATATTAGAGTAAATTCTTGCACTATATGCGAAAATGATTCTTTTCATTCAGAAAAAAGGAATGTTTTAATGGTAGACATCCCAAAAGACAGAGAATCTTTAATAAGGGATAGGATTATCCATCCTAAAAATACTGAACATGTTCGTGGTCTTTTTTATCAATTACCGCCAAGAATGATGATTTCAAAGATAAGGGAGTATGGATTACCCTTAGATTCAATTGGCCTAGAAGGATATGTTTTGGACCCGAAAATAGGTGTTGCACTCATGCCGCAACTAGTTGCAGAAAAGTATGAACTATCTGAATTGACGTTGACCCAAGGCGCAACTGTAGCAACAAACACCATTCCTTATACCTCTATACTAACAAGTGGTTTCCACCACAATTACTTATTACTTCCCAAAATACCAATTACTTCTCTTGAAGAAGCTAAAAATATTGGTTTAGGCTTTATGGCCAGGTACCTACCACTTGCCCTAATGACATACAGTAATGATATTACGCCGGATCAGCTCGAAATAATCCGAAAAGAATACGCCCGTATTAACTGGAAAATTGATATAACAATTTCTTCGCTTCAATCCGAAAAAGAACAATCTTTAAGGTTAGGTCAAGAAGATCACCAAATGCTTGCAGAAATTTTTAAAGATTTTACCAATTACAGAATACGAGCTGGTCAAATAAAACTAGGAAAATTTTTTAAGGCCCAGGGCAAAAGATACGCTGAAGAAATGAGACATAGGGGCTACTATTTGAGCCCAACAGATATTGATACTCTTGAAAACATAATAAAACTATTTTATAAGTAATATTTATAAAATAGTTTCCGACCCCTGGGGTCTGTTAACTTCAGACCTGGGGTATAACTTAAGTCCTATCTGGCTCCCTAATCCTGAGGTAATAATAAATCCATTTCCTTGATAGTACAGGCCTTTTCGGATGTGGTGCAAATGGAACGCTGAGCCTGCTAAACTGAAGTCATTGTTTATTTGTCTATTTTTGCTAACTTTTAAATTAATCCTTGTTATGTGCCAATCTCTGTGATACGCTTTTTATATATTTATATATAAATGGAGGTTATTGAAAAACCACTTAAGATATCAGGACAAAACTCTCAGTCTCCTAAGCTGGACAATGAGCATAAAAAATTTTTTGTTTCTTTCAAAAAATACCGACTACCGTTAATTATCGGTTGGGCAACCTTTCTTGTTCTGGGAGTGGTTACGCTTATCGTTGTTTCCGACCCTAGCTTCCGACCCCAAGGGTCTGTTAGCTTCAGACCTTAAGCATTTTTGATTATATTAAGTTTTGTTTTGCTCCCACACTTGGATGATACTCGAATAAGGAAGTGGTTAAAAGAGTATCTTTTCAGGCAAAAAAACTATATCTGAATTTTTAGTCCACCTTACTACTCACTATTTACTTAACTCCCCTCAATAAGCGAAGCTCGAACTAATTATAAATTTTCTCTTATTTGTAACCAATCTGAAAAACATAATTTATTAAATATTTATACTCTGCGCCCTCTTTAGTTCTTATGGTAACCTTATTCGTCTTATCGCCATCACCACATAATCTACTTGCGTCCTCATCTGAAAGCAATAACTCTCCTTTAGCCATACTTTCCACTGTAGCGTCACTGTGTATCCTTAGTGGGGGATGATTAAAATTATGTTTTGCGCCGTTATTACAAATAACAAAAGAGTTCTCTCTATCAAGGGCTAGCCCAGAATTGCCCGACCAAAAAACAAAGAATATAACTCCAATTATTAAAAGAAAGAAAACAAGCGGTTTTTTATCTTTTAAGCTCATGTCCTCAAAAATCTTTTTCAAAAAATAGTTTCTCTCCAGTAAGTAAACAGCTTCCTCAAAAAGACTTGTTCTGCAACAATAAGTTGGATCTTGATTTTTATTTAACTGAGCTTAAAATTAACTTGAAACTTCTTAAACGTGAGTTCGTATAATTAATCAAGCTCCTTACTCGACCGATGAACGGCAAGTATAAGTTACCCCTTGATTGTAGGGATCACCCCTATAACAATCTTTCCCACACTCAAAATCATAACCACTACTATCATAAACTTTATATTTGTTTATCATCTCATTTACCCAGTTATGACAAGAGTCTAATGACCCCAAAGGCTCACTTTCAGCCCAATTATCCATATTCTCAATATCGGGATAAAAATAACCCACATACCTGTAGGGATATTTAAAAAATTGTCTATAAATGAAAAGCCCTGAAAAGACCAAGAGTACAATTATTAAAACGTTTCTCATATTTAATTTTATTGTTAAATAGTAACAAAGCCTTAAATTCGGCGATAATTTAAATAAAGAAATGGTTAAAGCACCCTTTAAGTAAAGTTTATTCTATTTAAATTTTCTAGTCTACCTTGCCGCTCATTATTTTTCGCCCCTACAGCCAGTTATGAATTTATTACCTTTTAATAGCTTTACTTCCTTTAGGGAAACTGCCCCTTATCCTTAACAAAAACTCCCTTAAACCACGCTTAACCATTTCATAAAGAAACCGTCCTTTTTCGTCTTGGTAGTAAATCTTCAGCTCTAAAAGGGTTTCTATCTTATCCCTAATTTCATTTTCTTGACCAATAAGGTGTTTTTTATCACTTGTAATAAAAGCGTCACATTTATTAATGTAAGCAGCGTCTAAATTTATTACATCCATTTCGTTTCGACTGCCAACAATTTTTTTAATTTCGCTATATTTATTCGAAATGGGTGAATCATATTCAAGATATAGGTCATCATAATGAAAATGACCGTTATATTTAACAACGGATGGTCTGCTTTGAGTTAGTTTTCTTGTTCTGGTTTCGTAGGGACAATAAAATATTTCTACTAACTTTAGCTGTCTTAATTTTTTCAGCCAAGAGGGAAAATTCGCGTTATCGCAATATACTTTTATTTTTATCATAATAACCCCTGAAAATAGAAATCCTTTTTATCGAAACCCAAAAGATTAACCATTACTGACAATCAGCATCACAAGCAATTCCGTCCTTATCTGCATCTCTGGCTTCGCAACCACATACATTAAGCTGATATTGGGCTTCCTCACAAGATGACATTTGCGGACAAGTCTTAGAGCAATTACAAATATAGCTACCTCCTGTTTGTGCTGACGGTTGGATTGTTGGGTTTTGGGGAACAGGGGTTTGCGGCTGAGGTGACAAACTTTGATTTGTAGAGGTAGTGGTTAACGATTCCGTAGTTGTTTGCTTAGGGGTAGATGTTGGTGAAGGATCACAAACTTCACCCCACAAACCTTTTTTCTCTTCTCTTGCTTGTCTTTGGGCTTCAATAAACCTATCTTGGTATTTAACATCTGGCGGATAGGTACTTGATTGAGCATAGCCCTCTCTTACCAAATATTCGTTTACCAAAATGTCTCCTAACCAAATATATCTTAAAAGTCTTCCATATTTGTCGGTTTCCGAAACATCTTTTTCTAATTTTACTTCTTTGCCTTCAACTAATTCTCTGTTTTTATCAGACGCTTCCTTACCATAACATTGAACTGGCTTAGAGGGATGAACTGTCTCAGGAGCATCTATCCCTATATATCTCGCCACTTCTCCTGTTTCCAGCTTTATTGTGTCTCCATCAACAACTCTGGCTACCTTGGCTTTATATTTGGTGGGGTTAAAGTTTATGGCAGAGGTTACGACTTCACTTTCATTGTCAACACTATCTATAACTTTAACGCTTATGGTATTCGCACCTAAAACCAGCCCAGTTTTAAGTTCAAATTCTCCTTTATCATTAGCATAAGTCTCTTGATGTGCGCCGCCTTCGTTGATTTGAGCAATAACTTTGGTGTTTGCTTCGGCAACGCCTTTGATAATAATGTTTTCCTCACTATCATCTGGTAGGTTTGTTGGTAAAGCTATTACTGGCTTGGTAGGCGGGGTTTGGTCAACAACAATAAGAATATTTTCAGTATTACATTTATCTTTCTTTTCTGATTTACAAACCTGAACAGTATAGGTATAATTTCCATCTTTTAAGTCGTTAATTGGGAAGTAAAACTTGCCTTTAGAATCTGCTTTTACAAGCTGGATTTCTTGATTGTTTTCCAGCAAATAAACCTCTTTGCCACTGGATGTCTTGCCGCTTATGGAAACAGAACTTTTATTAGTGGGGTCAATTTTATCTAAAGCAAGCGTGGGAGCCGAGGGGTTTACTATAGCTAATATAATTAGAAAAATAAAAAAATAAAAGGCTGAGGCAAATAAAGCTTTCCACCATCTCCCAGATCGAAAGCCAGGAACCTTCCTTAGAAAAGAGGGCATTTGATGTTATTATAGCATTTTATACCATTAGCACGGACATTTTTTGATTTGGCCTATTGTTGTTTCCGCGCATAATCATGTCACCTAGGAGTGTTTACCTAAAAACTTTGAAACACAGCGTTATTGGCTATTTAGTTTTTTAGCCAAAGATTCCTGTTCTTCGTAAAGTGCTTTATCTTGGTCAGCCATTTTTCTTTCCTCGGCAGTCAACCATTGATTGGCCTCCATTTTAGCCACGATAGTTGAAATATTGGCAATTCTTATAGAAAGAATCTCATTTATTCTGTCAATGTCTGTTTTGTTCTTTTCGTAAAATTCCTGATAATCTTTTAGTCTCGCCCAGCTGGGTTGAACTTCCTTTAATTGCAAAAGTATATTTCTCCATGAATCGATATTTTCTTGATTATAGTTGGGTGGTACATAACCCCCAAACTCCTGAACAATAACTTGAACTTCGCAACCATTTATTTTTCCGACGACTGCTCCAACACCGGCATCTTGATATTCCTTATTTAACAAATACTTTTCGCCAAACTCAAAATAATGACCAAGTAAATCTTCAGCGTCAAAATAACCATAAGTAAAAATTTCCCCATGAACAATGTTGAAATAACCAGCTTCTCTTTGGGCCTTGTCAATTGGGTATTTACTATCACTGGGGGAAATATCAATCTCGTTGTTTTCGATAATGGCTCGCGCTCTTTTTCTGGCTGCTACCTCAAGTTTCTCGTTTACCACAAGTAATGGTAGGCCAGCTTCTTGTCTTTTTTCGTTTAAAAGCTGGTAGTAATCATTCGCTTCAAAAGAAGCCAAACCCGCTCTTTCCTTGTCGTGGCTTACATCTCGCCACTTATTCTTAAGCTTTTCCTGCTTACTATATGGAATAGTCCCAGTAATACTGCTAATTGAAATAAAACCTAGATCTCTGGAGTCCCGACTTCTAGCCCTGTTATCTCCTAAAACAAAAACATGTTTATCGGAAACTACTACTTCTTTACAGTCTGGCAAAAAATCTTTGCTGCCAAAGGTTGAGCGAGGCTTAAGAGTATAGGGCTCCACGGTAATTTCCCCATTCAGATAAAAAAATCCATCCCTGATTTCTATTCTGTCACCCGGTATTGCCACCACCCGCTTTATATAAGAAACGGCTTCACCGTCTGCCAGATCAGCCGCATTAAAAACAACAATATCCCCTCTTTGTAATTTCCTAAAGTTGGCGGCAACACTACTATAAAGATAGACATTTTCTAGCTTATCTTCCTCTAAAGTAGGAAGCATCGAATGGCCAATTATTTGCACCTCACTAGGAGAGGGAATTACACCCAATAGCAAGGCAGGGAAATAAAAGACCGAAAAATAACCTGCCACCCATGTCGGGAGAATAACCGTAAAAATGAACATCATTTTTATTAGTCGCTCGAAGAAAGAAGCATTTATTCTTGGTTTAGAGAAAAATTTTATTTTTCCCGTTATCTTCTCTGGAGTAATAGTTTTAAAAAGTAGAACAAACGGGAAAAATATAAACAAAAGTAGCAACTTAAAACCAAAAACTACTTCGGGTCCTTTCCGAAACGAGGCCAAGACAGATATTAAAGAGGATTTAAAAATCAGAATTAAGAACAGGATTCCAAAAGACAATAGCCCAAATAAAACAAAGCCGGAGAGAATAAAAAAGAAAACATCCGGCGCTTCATTAAAAAGCTCTTTGCGAATTCCGACAACATAAACCACTGTTAGTATTGCCCCCGCAATGCACAATAACCAAGCCCGAAAGAAAAATTTAACTAGCTTATCAAAGAAGTTTTGGGAGTTATTATCAAAATTTTTCCGAGCAATCATGCTAAAAATATTTTAGCAAAAAACCCAATACAAAAGCTCCTCGGCTTGGACTCTCTTCATCTTGCTTTACCAAGATTCAGAGCAAGTTCACAGGTTCTTCGCCAGCCGATAAATAAAATTTCAAATTAACCCTTAATTAAATCTTGCTTCTTCTTCCTGCTCCAGCCTTTTATCTCTTTTTCTCGAGCAACAGCATCTTTCCTCTTCTCAAACTCTTCTGTATAAACTAAAGTTATCTTTTCAAATCTCTTTGTGAACCTTGATTGACCATTTTGATGCTGTTGAAGCCTGTTGTTTAAGTCTGTAGTTATCCCAACATAGAAGTAATCATTGTCACAGTTGAGAACATATAAATACCACATTTTAGGGCTAATTTGAAATTTTGCTCCTCGGCTTGGACTTGAACCAAGAACCCTCCGCTTACACAAAACCCACTTGTTTCCAAATGGCGTGGACTATCTCATCTCCCCAAAAAGAATAGGGGAGTTGGGCGCTAATTGGTGTAATCACCTAGTCTCTGCACCGGCCACGAACCACCTATGATCCATGGATTGGCTCAGGGTTGCCATACGGCTTAATTACTCTTACCATTTAGGGTTCCCTGAATTCACCCAATTTTCATCCCGATATTACTACCGGGCGCTGCCTATTTCGACAGGCGGGCGCTCTACCATTGAGCTACCGAGGAATAATTTTTAATATCAACGAACGCTTAAATTATAACATGATCATAATCTCAAAAGAGATCTTGCTCCTGCTAATTGACAAGTTAACCTAGTTTTAATAAAACTATCACTATGCTAAACCAAACAGGAAAAAGAAACAAACAAACCACCAGTAATAAAATTAATAGGCTGGCCGGAACAGTAACTATTCCTCTAAACCTAAAAAGAACCAATACTGATAGAGCTATAGGGGAAGCCAAAAAAAGATACTTTGAAAAAAGAAGAAAGAATCTTTAAAGGCTTTTTTATTACTTAGTCTAAATAGTCTTGAAGTTTTTTGCGCCTTGAGGGGTGCTTTAGTTTGCGCAGGGCCTTGGATTCGATTTGCCTGATCCGCTCCCGAGTTACCCCAAAGTGCTTGCCCACTTCTTCTAAAGTTCGGGGCCGGTCGCCATCCAGGGCAAACCTTAATTTCAACACCCTGGCTTCCCGATCGCTTAAACTTGATAAGACTTCGTCAACATTTTCTTTCAGCAATTCCCTGGCCGCCTCTTCATAAGGGGAGAGGCGAGAGTCGTCTTCAATAAAATCGCCTAAAACCGAATCGCCTTCTTCGCCCACCGGAGCCTGCAGGGAAGCAGTATCTTGAGAAATTTTAAAGACCGTCTTAACCTTGGAAACCGGAATCTCCAGTTCCTCGGCGATTTCATCCTCCGTCGGCTCCCGGCTTAATTTTTGAGTTAGCCTACGGCTAGCCCGGTAAACCTTGTTAATCGTTTCCACCATGTGAACCGGAATCCTAATCGTTCGGGCCTGATCGGCAATGGCCCGGGTAATGGCCTGGCGAATCCACCAAGTAGCATAAGTAGAAAACTTAAAGCCCCGGCGCCAATCGTATTTTTCCGTGGCTCGAATTAGGCCTTTGTTACCCTCCTGAATTAAATCTAAAAAGGGCAAACCCCGGCCGATATATTTTTTAGCAATGGAAACCACCAAACGAAGGTTAGCCTCGGTTAGCTTCTTTTTAGCTTCAATTGAGCCGGCTTCAACTTTTTGAGCCAAGTCAATTTCCTCCTCGGCTTTTAATAAATTAATCCGGCCGATTTCTTTAAGGTAGTTTCTGACCGGGTCGGTGATTTCGCCGGTTTGGGCCACAGTTTTTTCAATTTGGGCGGCCAATTTGGCAAAATCTTCTTCCTCAGCTGTACCGATGTCAACCGATTCAAAAATATCTACTCCTTTTTCCAAGGCCTGATAATAAAACTCATCTAATTCTTCAATTCTTTCCTCAGCGTTAGGGAAAACTATTAAAACTTCATCGTGGGTTAAAAAGCCCTCATCTTCGCCTTTAGCGATTAGCTTTTGGGCTTCAGAAGAAAGAACCAACTTCTTCTGGGCCGATTTTTTAACCGCGGCTTTTTTTGGTTTCTCTGGTTGGGTTTTTTTCTTGGTACCGGCTTTGGGAGTTGCTTTTTTGGCCATAATGTAGCTTCTATTTTATCACAAACAGAAGATAATTAATGGAGTTGTTTAATTTCTTGGTCAATTTTATCAATTTGGCCGGAGAGTTTTTTTATCTGAGCCTCCTTGCCGGCTTCTTCGGCTTGACGAATTTGGCCGGAGAGTTTTTTTCTGGCCGTCTCAAGAGAAATTAATTCCAAACCTTTTTTAATTTGGGCAATTTCTTTATCCTGGGCTTGAGGGTCGGCTAGCTTTTCCGGCAGGGGATAAACAAAGAAACTGTCAAAAATCGCCACCAATTCTTCCGGTAATTTTTTAACAAACTCCTGGCTATCAAACTGATCATTGTGAGCCGATAAATATTCTTCTAGGGCCTCAATCACCCTAACTAAACCGGGGCTACCAACCAGTTCTTTTAAGGAACTATCGACCAGCTCTTGGTGGCGGTTCTCCTGAAAGCAAAGGGCAAAAAGATAATCGGATAACACCTGGCGGCGGTCTTTTTTTTCTTCTTGACGAAAAGCTTGCTGGTTATCTTTTTGGGCCACCAAAACAGAGCCTGATTTTTGAATTTTTTCCCAAATTACCTGGGTATCAATTTCTAGCTTATTAGCTAGGTTTTGGGCATAATGAGATTGCAAAACCTCATCATTAATACCTGATAAAATCGGCGCCACTTCATCGGCGATCTTTTTTTTACCCCAAGCCGTGCTAACATCAAACCGTTTCAGGGCTGAAGCGATATAAAAATCAAAAATGGATTGAGCCTTCTTAATTTGTTTTTGAAAAAATTCCGGATCGACTCGGGCCGCCTCGTCCGGGTCCTTAAATTTATCACCCAAAGAAACCACCCTAACGTTAAGCCCTTCATTGACAGCCGATTGAATTCCTCGCCGGGCGGCGGCATCACCGGCTGAATCCGCATCCAGAGCCAAAATCAATTCCTCAGCATAACGGGAAAGAAAGCGAATTTGCTCTTCCGTTAAAGCACTGCCCTTAATGGCAACAATATTTTTCACTCCGGCCTGGTAGGGGGAAATCATGTCAAACTCGCCCTCCACCACCACTGCCTGTTTAGTTTTCCTTAACGCCTCTTTGGCCTGGTTAAAACCAAAAAGAAGCTGACTTTTGTGATAAATGGTTGTTTCCGGGGTATTGATATATTTGCCGGTGTTTTCCTGGGGAGTAATTATCCGACCGGAAAAGCCAACAATGTTGCCCCGATTATCGGTTAGAGGGAACATAATCCGCCCCCGGAAACGATCGGTCAAATTACCTCGGTCATTTTTAAAAACCAACCCGGAAGCCTCAACCTCTTCAGGGGAAAAGCCTTTTTTGGCAACTAAAAATTGACTAATAAACTCGTATTTACGAGGCGCATAGCCCAACATAAACTCTTCGATCGTTTCCTTTTTAATGCCGCGATCGGCCAAATATTGTCTGGCTTGCTTTCCGGCTTGGTGTTTAGTTAATAAAAAGTGGTACGTTTCAGCGGCCAAATGGTTAATTTCATAAAGCCGACGGCGTCTAGATTCGTCGGGACCGGGCCGGTAAGATTTTAACTTTACTCCAACCCGATTGGCCAAATACCTTAGGGCTTCACCAAAGTCCATTTTTTCATATTCCATTAAAAATTTGTAAGCATTGCCGCCTTGACCGCAGCCAAAACACTTAAAAATTTGCCGTTCGGGAGAAACGATAAAAGAGGGGGTTTTTTCCGAATGGAACGGGCAATTGGCCTTAAAATTGCGACCGGCTTTTTTTAGGGGTACTCGTTCGTTAATTAATTCAACAATATCAACCTTAGACAAGACTTCTTCAACTTGGTCCATATATCTACAATTATAGCAGGCTGATAACAACGCTAATAGAGGAGGGTCCCCTGCCTATGCAAGGCCAGGCCTTGCATAGGCACAACTAGCCGATAATATAAAGCTCTTCTTCGGCCCGGGTAACAGCGGTATAAAGCCAACGGCGCCAATCATCATCGGTTGATTTAGCAAAACGTTCTTCAAAAAGAACCACTTTTTTGGCCTGAGTGCCCTGGGCTTTATGAACCGTTAGAGCATAGCCAAAATCAAATAAATCTCCTCCGGTGAGCCGGTTTCTCTGATTAGTAAAATTTAGGGTTTCCTGACTATTAAATTGATCAACAAAAATTAATCCGCCATACAACTCTTTTTCTTCATCCATGGTAATTTCAGCCAGATACCAATCTTTATTTTTCTTGTCAATAAAATCGATTGTTCCCAACATACCATTATAAATTCCTTTTTCATGATTGTTTCGCAGGCAAATTACCCGATCACCAGACTGGGGGGAAGAGAAATCGAAACCTAAATTTTTCCTAATTTGGGTGTTAAGACGAACTCGGGTATTGTTATAGCCACACAAAATCAACATACCGGCCTGATAATCGGCCAACCATTCGGCCACTTTTTCGGCCGCCTCAGAACTGGTTTTTTCTATTTTTAAGACTTGAGGGGTAAACTCTAAAGGAGGAATAACCCCATGCTGACGAGCAATAGTGGCGACTTTGATGATTGGGTTGTCTTGGGCTTGGCGATGAATATTTTCTAACCTTAAATCTGGCCGCTTCATTAGATTGAAGTGGCCCCTGATGGGGGGTAACTGACCGTGGTCGCCAACGGCAATAATCGGAATCTGATAAGAAAGCAAATCTTGCCAAATTTCCTCGTCTACCATCGAGGCTTCATCAATGATGATAAGATCAAATTTAATTTCGGCTCGCCGATCCCAACCAGTAATTTCTCCTTTCTTACCAATAATCGGTGAATAAATTAACGAATGAATAGTCCCAACAAAGTCCTGATCCAAAAGCGCCTTTTGGTCACTAAGACTTTTTTTTAATACCCGAGCGGCCCGACCGGTAAAACTGCCAAAAGCGACTTTTAATTTTGGTTTATCCTGATGAAGTTTTTTCCGATAAATTCCAATCAGGGTGGTTTTGCCGGTACCGGCATAGCCGCCCAGGGTAATAAAACCGCCTTTGGGGGTTTTTTGCCAAACCAGTAGTTGATCTAAAACTTTTCTTTGGTCAGTCGAAAGAGATAACATAACGCTTATATTTTAACTCATTAAGATTAACCTTGAAAAAGGGGGTTTTGGATAATTTTTTTACTCTTCAATTTTTCCCCAAGTTGGTAAAAAAGGGAAACGAAGAAAAGACGAAAGGTTAAAGCAAAAAAGAAAACATCTGCCAAAAGACTGATACTCCTCCACTTTGGCCTCCTCCTTGTTTGCCAAAACCTTTCCGCGCTATTGCGAAAATTAGATCAGATTATACCAAAAAGTCCTATAATATTTAATTCTATTGCCTATCTTGCCTGAGTTAAAGACGATCTTTATGATCGCCTCGGGCGTAAATAAACATAATCAGCTTGGCTCCAAAAATAATTCCTAAAAAATTAATTAAAAAAAGTGTTCAGCTTGTTAGTAAAGTTAACCAAATCTTTGGCAACCAAATAAAGCATGGCATAAGCAATCGGCGGCACCAAAGAAATGGCCACGGCAATACCGGCACTAGTATCAGAAGCCTTAGGCCAAATCCAAAGAAGGACAACAATTAGCAGCAAATTATTTTTTCTTTAACGTTTTGCGAACAAACAAAATTACCAAAGGCCATTTTGGCGAAGCGCGCCAAAGCCTTTTATCTGTTGTTATATTAAGTTGCAGCCTATTCCTATTCCTTAAAAAGATGAATCTCCCAAAAATTAGCGAGTTTCCTAAGACAATTAGGTACCGATTCCAAATACAAATAGACAGGTCCTCCATGTATTCCGAAGACAACAGGGATAATTCTAAATTTCCGAAAACGAGAAGCGTCTAAAAGATTAAGCAAATCTTCCTCTGTATATTCTCGCTGATGTTCCCGAAAAGGAAAGTTTCTTTCGCCAATAAATATCTCAATTACTGCTCTCGTCAATCGCTTTCTATTAGGGGTATTTAACAAGGCTACACCTCCCCCAGGCTTTAGGACAGTATATAATTCGTCTATAGCCTTCAAATCATCTGGGATATGCTCAATAACATGGCTACTCACCGCAACATCTACGCTTTCTGGTTGTATAAATTCTGAAAGATGTTGCCAATCACCAACTAAGTATTGGACATTGTCAAAATTGTTGGGCTTTCTTTCTGGGAGAAGTTCTATACCAATCAACTTGTGGCAATGCTGACAAAGGTCCCTTGTCCTTTCAATATTCGAGGCTCCGATTTCTAAAACTGTGGCGGCTTTGCTAACATATTTCCTATACGATTTGAGTAAAGACTCCCAATCATAGCAGACTCTATTTGATGATAAACAAAGTCTCATATTATTCTTCACCTAGACTACAATTTCGTATAGCTCGTTATTATACAAAATGTTTTCATAACTTATAATAAATATTATATATTATACGAGTTTATGCAGAAGGCACTGCAAAAAAACAAAGTGAGAACTGAAAATCAAAAACTACAGTTCAAAAACCAAAAAATGATAATTTGCGGAAGGGGTGGGACTTCCACCTAATCTTAGCATTCGCCTTTTCAATACTGTTCGTATACGGCTCATGCTGCGATTTTTTGGTGGACAGGCTTCTCGTCCCATCCTTCCTTGCTTCGCAGCGGAAGGGGTGGGACTCGAACCCACAAGGGCCAATAGGCCCGCTGGTTTTCGAAACCAGTTCCTTAGCCATTCGGAGCACCCTTCCATTGGCGTTCCCGGCGTGATTCGAACACGCGGCCTACAGTTCCGCAAACTGTCGCTCTATCCAGCTGAGCTACGGGAACAAAAAAAACAACCACCAACTGACTAAAAAATTTCTTTTTCAAAAAAACAATAATTCTTGATTTTTTCTTTGGCAAAAATATCCAGCTCCCACCGTCGCTTAATAGTCGCCTTTTCAATACTGTTCGTATACGGCTCCTAATGCGCTCCTGGTGGGCAGGGAGCTTACGGGAACAAGACAACCCAATTATATCAAAGCCTGCTCCAAAAGAGGGGTTTTGGTTAAAAACTATTTTTCTTTTTTGTTTTCCGAAGAAGAATCCAGGGGAAAAGTTTTGGCTAGCCAGTCAGTGCTTTTTTCAATAAAATTGGGCTCCGGTTTATAGTAGGGCAGAAAATCTTCCATAATTTTCCTAACCTCTTTTTTATCTTGGTCCCCCAGGGGCATAATTAATCTTTTGGGGAAATTAAGCAAAGTGTTAACGTAAAGAACGTTTTGCCCCTCTTCTTGATCAATAAAAAAGTAGTCTAGGCTGTTCCAGGGGTGTTTTTGCTCGCCCCAGACTAGGCCTTGGTTGGTAATTTTGTAACCGATTGATTTGGGTGGTTGAGTAGAAAGAATGTAGTAAAGAAAAATCAGGGCAAAAATTGTGGCAATCAAAAAGTATTCTTTAGCAAAAAACAAAATAACGGAAATCAAAAGAGCGATTGACAAAGTCGTAGTCCAAAAATCTTTGTTTCGCGGCTTGAAAATCCTCTCCGGCGCCTCCCAGGAAAGAAGGGTTTTTACTCGATAGGAAGGAATAACTTCTTGAGGAGGGGGAGGGCTTTTGGTAGTTTCCTTCTTGTCTTGAACCATTAAAATCATTTTATACCAGTTGGCTTTCCGTTTGCAAGCGTTCGATTAAAGATGGTGATTTTGATATAATTTGAAAGTCTTTTGGAGGAGTCGCTTAGTGGCCCATAGCACAGGTTTGCTAAACCTGCGAGCCTTACGGCTCACGAGGGTTCGAATCCCTCCTCCTCCGCAAGGCAAGGAGGCGGGATGAGAAGTTTATCCGCCGTTTGGCGGAAATCCCTCCTCCTCCGCCACAAAAACGTGGAAGGGTGCTCCGAATGGCTAAGGAACTGGTCTTGAAAACCAGCGGGCCTATTGGCCCTTGTGGGTTCGAGTCCCACCCCTTCCGCTGCGAAGCAAGGAAGGATGGGACGAGAAGCCTGTCCACCAAAAAATCGCAGCATGAGCCGTATACGAACAGTATTGAAAAGGCGAATGCTAAGATTAGGTGGAAGTCCCACCCCTTCCGCCCATAAGACAACCTTGATTTGCCTGGACAAAGCTGATACTGTACTAGTTAAAATATAGACTCCCACGGGCAAAGCCCGTGGTTCTTTCTGTTTCGCCCTGTTCACTCGCCTACGGACGAGTGAGCTATTGATATCGGTTTCATCCACGGCTACAAGCCGTGGTTTTCACCTATCTTGAAATAAATAATAAGTTAAAAAAATACCCATGCAAAATAAACCATCAAAAAAAATAAGAAAAAACCGCTCTTCCGTTGCTAATTTGTTAAGGTTTCTTTCTTTGAAAGCCCCTGCCGTTTTTGCCCAAATAATTCCTCCACCACAAAATACAATGGTAGTTTATGCTTCACCAGAAGTAATGGCCTGTGGCAGAAACAAGGTGTGTCTTTTTTTCTTGAATAACACCAAAATTACTATTGGCCTTGGCATAATTATCCTACTGGCAATAGTTTTTGGACTAGCCAAGTTTTTAGCCAAGATTATTGCAAAAATTTTCAAAAAAAATAAAACAAAAAAGTAGATCAAAAATAGTGGATGTTAAATTATTTTCTTTCCAAAGTCAAGCTTCGTTTCTTTAAAAAAATCTTTTTTTTGCTTCGTCAGGCCGGTTTTGTTCTTCCACCCCGATTTGTTGTTTGGGATTGCACCAGAAGATGCAATTTAAACTGCGAACATTGCGGAGCAAAAAAAGAAAAATATGCTACCGAACTTAACACCCAACAAGTAAAAACCCTTATCGAAAACCTGGCCGATTATGGAACAAAATACTTTGTTGTAACTGGCGGAGAGCCTCTCATGCGAAAAGACCTCTTTGAAATTTTTGCTTTTGCTAAAACGAAGGGTTTAAAAACCGGCTTAGCAACTAATGGTTTTTTTATTGACGCCAAAAACAGCAAAATTATCGCCAAAATTTTTGATTCTGTCCAAATTAGCCTAGATGGTCCCCAAGAAATTCACAATAAAATAAGAGGAAATAAAAAAGCTTTTCAGAAAGCGGCTGGATCAATTAATTTACTTAAAAAAAGCAATTGTCGGCAAATAACGGTTTCTTCTGTTGTTACTTCTTCCAATATCAAGGGGTTGACAGATCTTGGCAAGATAGTAGAAAGCCTAGGTGTTGATATTTGGAAAATTTCCTCTGTGATGCCAATTGGAAACGCCGGAAAAAATAAAAATCTTTACCTATCTCAAAAAGATTTTTTAAAACTCTTGGGTTTTGTTAAAAACAACAAAGAAAGGTTAAAAATTGAGCTTGGAGAGAATCTTGGTTTTTTGGGAGAATATGACAAGAAGGTAAGAAGAGAAGTATTTTTTTGCCCGGTAGGGTTTTTGACTTGTTGTGTTGGTGTAAACGGCAACGTAAGAGGCTGTCCCGAACAGCCCGATAATCACTATTTCAGAGAGGGTAATATTTTAAAAAAGGATTTTAGAAAAATTTGGCAAGAGGGATTTAGAAAATATCGAGATAAAAAGTCTTTGCAAGATAAAAGTTGTCAAGAGTGTAAATTCCAAAATAATTGTAGGGGTGGCTGCTGGGTAATGAGACTGGATAATATTAACTGCCCGATAAGACACTATCATCTTCAATAAAGCCTATATAGTCTTTTAGAGCAAAAAATGCTCCGCTTTCACTTTTGGCCTTTGTTTTTGATAAAATAAGTTGACTCATTTCTTGGTTGCCAATTCACCTTGAAAAAGAGCCGAACAAGCTATTAAGACAGAATTAAAAACCCATTTAGCAAGTTGGTGGTTGTTTTTTTGTTCCCGTAGCTCAGCCGGATAGAGCGACGGTTTCCGGAACCGTAGGCCGCGTGTTCGAATCACGCCGGGAACGCTTATGAAGCGACAATTTTCCGCCGGTGGCGTAGTCTACAAAAAAGAAAATAACCAGATTTTTTGGTTATTGATTCAGCCAAAAAGTATCGACCGTTGGCAATTCCCTAAAGGCGGGATTGAGGAAGGCGAAACAGCCCAAAGTGCGGCACTGCGAGAAATTAAAGAAGAAACCGGCATAATTGGTGAAATAATTGAGAAAATTGATAGTTCTTCTTGGTGGTTTGTTAAAGATGGTGAGAAGGTTTTTAAAACCACCGCCTACTTTTTAGTAAAGGCCAAAAGGGATACTGGCCAATTTGATGAAAAAGAAATTGAAAGAGCAATTTGGTTTTCTTTTGATGAGGCGAAGGAAAAATTAACCTTTGATTCAACTAAAAAAATTTTAGCCCAAGCCAAAAAAATACTAGATGGTCGCTTGTTTTAAAATCTTCTTTATCTTAAGATAACTTCTCTTATGCCTTGCCGATCTAAAGTAACTGTTATTAGCCAGGCTTGTCCCAATTGCGAGGGGCCAATTACCTTGGTTTCTTTTTCTGATGGCCATGGCCTAGAAACCCCCCTCGAGGCTCACTGTAATCAATGTCGTCTGGCGTGGGATCTAGAAACCGGCCAAACAAGGCATGGTGAGGCTCTGAGGCGTGATCTCTATTGGGGTAATCGAACCAATGGCAAAGAGCGCTTCTAGCTCCTGCTGGTATAATTAAAGACTAAGAAACTGGAGAGGTCGCATAGTGGTCTAGTGCGCATGTTTGGAGAACATGTATGCCCGCAAGGGCATCGAGGGTTCAAATCCCTCCCTCTCCGCAGTAAATTTCACCCAACCCAAATGGAGTTAAGGACTCTTCTCGAAGCCCAAAATTATCTCTTTGCTCAAATCGATAATCATAAAAAGGGACTATCTCCGGCTTACCGTCTGGCTAGAACCAAAGAAATTCTAAACCATCTTGATAACCCTCAAGAAAAGTTAACAGTGATTCATGTTGCCGGCACTGCCGGCAAGGGGTCAACGGCTTATTTGATCAGCCTGATTTTAAAATCGCAAGGTTTTAGGGTTGGACTTCATCTTTCGCCCCATTTGGTGGATATCCGCGAGCGATTTCAAATCAACAATCGGCCAATTTCTACCCAAAAATTCTTGAAAAGCCTTAATAGTCTACTGCCCGTTTTAAAAAAAACCGTTAAAACCCCCTGGGGAAAACCGGATTATTTCGAAATTTTAACAATTTTAGCTTTTGAAATTTTTCATCAAGAAAGAGTCGACTATGCCGTTATTGAAACCGGCTTGGGCGGTTTATATGATTCGACCAACGCCATCGGAAACCCCAAAAAGATTAGCGTCATTACCAAAATTGGCTTTGACCATTGTCAAATTTTGGGAAATACCCTAGCAGAAATTGCTTTTCAGAAAATGGGCGTTGTCAGTAATAAATCAATCGTTGTTACTGGCGATCAAAGGCCAACAGCCAGCTGGATGATTAAAAAGACCGCTAAAAGCAAACAGGCCAAGCTGGTTAAAATAGAGGAGGGGAGAAATTTCCAAATCAAAAAAGTTAACTCCAAGGGAACCAGCCTCTCCTATTATGCCCACCCCCTGACTTTAGGTCTAATCGGCCGACACCAAGCTCAAAACTGCGCCCTAGCCCTAAAGACAATCGAAATGGTCGCAAAACGTGACCAGGTTAATTTGTCCTGGCCTAAAATAGAAGAAGTGTTAGCGGGAGCTTGCTTTCCGGGCCGGCTGGAAATCATCAATAAAGATGACAAAAAAATAATTTTAGACGGAGCTCATAATGAAGAAAAAATGATCGCCTTAATCGAAACCCTAAAAGAAGTTTTCCCCAAAAAAAAGTTTGATTTTTTAATTGCTTTTAGGAAAGACAAAGACGCTAAAAAAATGATTAAAAAAATTATTCCCTTAGCTAATAAAGTAACTATATCTATTATATTTTCTTCTCATAGTAACTGGCAAAAATTAACCTATCCACCAGGAAAAGCAGAAAAAACTTTCCACAATTTTGGCTTTAAGAAAACCACTATTATTGATGAGCCCCAAAAGGCCTTTGAGAATAGCCTGGACAACAACCGGCCCCTGGTGATCACCGGCTCCCTCTACTTAGTTGGCGAAATATATCCTTTACTGAGCCAAGGTTAGCACCCAAACTTTGGAAAATCCAACCCTTTTTAAAATTCTTCCTGCTTCTTTGGCAGTTGCCCCGGTGGTCCAAATATCATCAACCAATAAAACCGAAGGAAAAGGACCGGAGCAATTATTTAATCTTAATTTGTCAACTAAAAAAGCCCCCTTTATATTTTTCTTCCGATCTTTTTCTTCTAGGCTAGATTGAGGCTTAGTCGGCCTACTCCTTAACAATAGTTTTGTTTCCAAAGGTAAATGATAATGGTCTGCTACAATCCGACCAATGATTTGGGCTTGGTTAAAGCCCCTCTGGCGAAGCTTATTCTTATGGAGGGGAATAGGAATCACGACCGGACTCTCTTTATCAACAAGCTCCCTAAAAGGCAGAAATCGGTCATCTTCATCAAAATAGAGTAAGGCGTTTAGGGTTAATTCTTTTAGAGCCGAGAAAATATAAGGCTCAAATTTTATTTGGGTAATAACCTCTTTAAAGAGAGGATGATACGGAAAAGCCGAAACTAATCCGTCAAGAAAATAGCCTTTTTGGCAACTTTGATGAACTTGACCGGTTAAAGAGGGCTTGGCGCAATAGGGGCAAACCTGTCTGTTCAAATATGACATTTTTTTCTGAC
>Ga0334892_1001415_pt1 | contig 20674 bp, 17 predicted proteins | sample GraSluR3_MG_4_FD_207213 | JGI IMG/M metagenome (GOLD analysis project Ga0334892, IMG submission 207213) | Sludge microbial communities from methane-producing bioreactor in Wageningen University, Netherlands - Granular Sludge_15_04-R3 | ecosystem: Engineered > Bioreactor > Anaerobic >...
CACAGAGCACAATCTCAAGCTCTTGGCGGGACTGGATAGATTTAGGAGTCTGGGATCTCCGCTTTTGCTTGGTGCTTCGCGAAAGCGCTTTATAGATTTCATTTCCCCATCACCGGAGCATCAACGAGTAGGTGGCAGTTTGGCAAGCACTTTTGTGGCGTGTCAGAGTGGGGTAGATATCATCAGGGTTCATGACGTGCATGAGCATCGTCAGTTCATGGAGGTCCTGACAGCAATCTACGGGATGGAGAAATAGAATGGAATTTTTGATACCAAAGTTTAAAGACATCGTAGATATCCTAATCATTGCTTTTCTAATCTATCAGACCCTTTTGATCATTCGCAAGTCTGGCGGTTATCAAGTCTTGTGGGGGCTGCTTTTTCTTCTAGCGCTATATCTCATCGCCAGCATATTTGAGCTGCAAGTTCTCTCTTCCGTGCTCAGCGGGATTCGCACCTATTGGATCATGGCGATAGTCATCCTGTTTCAGCCGGAATTGCGCACTATTCTCAGCCGCCTCAATCTAGCCAAGGAGCTCCAATCCGCCTTTTCCAAGACAAGAAAGAGCTCCATCTATACACCCCTTATTGATGCTATTTCGTCGATGAATTTCCGCAAGACAGGCGCCCTGATTGTGCTTGAGAATAGAACCAAGCTCAATGAGTATATCCAAAAGAGTGAACAGATAGATGCGGCGATCTCCATGCGGCTCATATTGGCAATCTTCAATCCCAAAAGTGTCTTACACGATGGCGCGATCATCATTCGAGGGGATCGGATCATGGCAGCAAAGGCTGTCTTGCCCCTTTCTCAAAATTCAGAGTATTCTCGGAAGTTTGGCACTCGGCATCTTGCCGGGATCGGGATCACAGAGATCTCAGATGCAGTCGCCATCATTGTATCAGAACAGACCGGGAAGAACTCAGTAGCCCGCGGAGGCGAGATCATCACAAACGTAGCCTTTGAAGAGCTCATGCAGATCATCACTGATGCCAGAAAATAGAGCTTTTCTTGTAGCCATCACCGGCAATATAGGTTCCGGAAAGAGCAGTTTTTGCGCTTACTTGGAGGATCTCGGTCAGAAGGTGATCTATGCAGATCTTGTGGCTAAAGATATCCTCATGCAGAGTGCCACAATCTGGCGAGAAAGATGGGCAGAGGGAGCATTCACCAATGGCGAGATCGACACAAAGAAGATATCAGACATCGTCTTCAATGATCCTGATGAGCTGGACTTTCTCAACTCCGTAATCCATCCAAAAGTCGTCCGGAGCTTCCTCCAAAGCGCCAAAGAAGAGGTGGCGGATCTATTGTTTTTTGAGATACCTCTACTCTTTGAGGCGGGACTTCATGATATGTTTGACTATCTGGTATTGGTCATGTCCCCAAGAGAAGATGTCCTCAAAAGGTTAGAGGCAAGAAATCCTGATCAGTATGAGAACCAAAAACTAAGGCTTGATCAGCAGATTCCCGATGTTCAAAAAGCGGAGAAGGTGGATCTCGTAATCTGTAATGACTCTGATCTTGACGCTCTCAAGGAGAAGGCTCGTGAGCTTTTGTCCAGGCTGAGCCGGCACGATCTCGATCCTGCTAAAGAGCCGGATAACCACTGATCAAGACATTGTCTTGCAGTCTTTTTACTTTGATCCTATCAAGCGCCACCGCTCGATCGATATTTTTCCTGTCAAAATGCCTTAAAACTCCTTTGTCTCCACCAAGGATCTGATTTCCATAAAAGATCAGACACTTGTCGACCAAGCCCTGTTTCCAGAAAGATTCGCTTAAGCGATTCCCCGTTTCCAACAGCACAGAATAGAGCTTCATCTCATGCAGCTCCCTCATCACCGCCACAAGATCCATTTCATCTTTGTGTGCGGGTACTTCGCGCAGCATCACTCCGGCAGATTGGAGCTTGGCGAGTTTGGCGGGATTGTCTTCATGATACATAATCATGGTCGGATACGAGTCCGCACTCTTGACCAATCTGCAATCAAGCGATATCTCCAATAGGGGATCAAGGACGAGGCGAAGGGGTTGCTTGACCTTGGCAGCAATGCGGGAATTGAGCATAGCGTCGTCTTCACAGACGCTTTTGACTCCGGCAAGCACTACTTCCACCTGGGAGCGTAGCTTGTGCACATGCCGTCGTGATGCCGGATTGGAGATCCATCGCGAAGTTCCGTCGCTTGCCGCATACTTGCCATCTAGGGATAGAGCAGTCTTCCAGATCACAAACGGACGATTCTTTTGCATGAAGCATAGATAATATTCCAACTGTTCTTTGATCTCATCTCGGAAGAAGCCGGAGCTGACCTCGATGCCCGCATCTTGAAGAGCTTTGATTCCCTTGCCGGCAACCTTGGGATTGGGATCCTGAATTCCGATCACCACTCTTTTGATTCCGGCTTTGATGATAGCGTCTGTGCATGGTGGTGTTTTGCCGAAGTGACAGCAGGGCTCAAGGGTCACATACATCGTTGCGCCTCTGGCATTTTCGCCTGCAGCTTTGAGTGCAACCAGTTCCGCATGATCGCTCCCATAGGGCTGAGTGCTGCCTTCTGCGATAGTCTTGCCATCTTTGACGATGATGGTGCCCACAAAGGGGTTTGGTGAGCAAAGACCCCGTGATCGTTCCGCCACTCGGATTGCCAGCTTCAGATAGTATCTATCCATAGATTTCCAGGTTCTTCTTCGCCATTTCGTAGTTTGGGTCCCGATCTAGGATCTCTTTCCAGATCTTAGTCGCTTCCGCTTTTTCTCCCTGTGCCAAATGGGCGATTGCAAGGTTGTTTGCGGCATTTAGATCTTCGGGTGCAATCTTCACACAAGCTGCAAACCACAGCTTAGCCTGATCATAGTTCTTATCATTCAGATATAGCAGACCCAAATGCATATAGGGCGGGGCAAAAAGATTGTCAAGAGCAATTGAATTCAATAGATCTTCTTTTGATTTTTCGGGTTGTTTGACCAGTAGCCAATACAAAGCTCGATAATAATATAGATCCGCACTATCCGGATAGCTGCGCAGAGACTCAGTGATCTCCTCATAGGCCTTCTGATCTTCAGCATTGGCCAGATATGTGGCTATCCTTTGATGCAGTTCATTCTGCTTGAAATACAGGGATGGATTGCCATTTAGGCTTTGCCGAATAGACCACGAGCCATCTTCATTGCGAAGCACAAAGCAGTATTCATCTCGTTGGTTCAATTCCACGAAGACTATGCTTTGGGCTCTATCTTCCGTCATCCCACTGTGGATGAAGTTGTATCTATTCAGTTTCTTGTAGTACGGGATCTTTCGCATAATGCGCTCATATCTATCTTCAAGATCTGCCATGGGAGAGTCGTTCATAGTAAGTGCGCGCAAGCTCGCAAAATCAGCGCTGATGATGCCATCCAGATACCTAGCTACCACGTCTTCAGCGGTCTCATTTGGGACATCCGATACATGGGGAAGATCAAGCTTCTGCATCAAATAGTCGATGGGGAAGTTCCCCGGATATTGATACTCACTAAGGATTGCCAAGAGCTTATCAGAATCCGATCGACCTAGCTCTGCAGGGCTTTTCCCATCAAAAGCGCTACTATCTTTCTTGATCCAGACATTTATGTAGGATCTCATCGCGTCGACCGCTTCGTGGTTGTTGTCAGCTTTAAAAGCAGGGAAGGGGCTATCCTCTTGGGATTTAGGTGCATAAGGGCAGCTCGAAGGACATTTCATATCGATGCGGATCTCATTGCAGCATTTCCAGCCCAGGCCTTTGTTGATCCTTGGGCAGAGGCGAAGAGCGCGCTCGCTAAGGCACTTTTTACAGCGATCTTTACGGCTTAGGAAGAGCATGGTGCCTCCGGCATGGGAGCAGGAACTCGTTTGAATGTGCTTTTGGCGATCATGGTATAGACCTTCTTGACAAGCTTGTCATCAAAAGACTCTAGATCCGCCATGCTATCAATCGCCCAGAGTATCTCATCAAGCATAGCATAGCTGATCCCCATCTCGGACTCGTCAGTTTGCTTTTCCCAGAGATCCGCGGTGGGAGCTTTGTTGATAATTCTATCCGGTAGCCTCAGAAGCTGAGACATGGCTTTGACCTCGGTCTTATAAAGCCTACCCAAGGGCTCGACGGCGGCGGCAGAATCGCCATGCTGAGTAAAATAGCCTGTCATAAGCTCACTCAGATTGCTGGTTCCCAAGACCAAGGCATGATACTTTGCAGAAAGGTCATAGAGGACACACATGCGGATGCGCGCCATCCAATTTCCTCTTCTGAGCACGCTTGCGTCATTGTGGAAAGTATCAAACCAAGCATCAACCATCGGGCTGATATCCACGGTGTGATGCCGGATCCCAAGCTGCTCACAAAGCAGTCTGCCATCAGACAGACTCTCCGGATGACTGCTTTTGTAGGGCATCATGACCCCGATTACGTTTTCTTTCCCAATCGCCTTGACTGCCAGAGCTGCTGCCAAAGCGCTATCGATTCCTCCGGATATACCAATAATATATTTCTTCAGCATGCTGGACATCAGATAATCTGCCAGAAACGTGCTAATCTTCTCAATCTCAAGTGGATAATCAATTTTGCGCATGATCTTTTGGCTCCCTGTTTATTATGTATCCAAGAACTGCTTTAGGCTCTGTGAGTCAAGCAAAATCACGAAATCAATCAGCCCCGCAGATAAGGATGGATATATCTCAGGCTTTTGCTCATCAAGATGATTATCTTGCAAAGCATCGTGTAAGAATCGGAACTATAGTTTCTTACGAAAGAAAATTCCAGGGCAAGATCGCCGCCATGTTGCAATGCAAAAGCTATTTCATGAGATTAATGCTGAAAAAGCATAACAAAGCCCGGATTTCCTTGACATAAAAATGCGAGATTATAATTTGGAAAAAACAAAAAAATAGACATGGAGGAATCCAAATGACCTTTAATGAATTCATGGCCAAGGTCGAAGCGAAGAATCCGGGCGAACCCGAATTTCTTCAAGCAGTCAAAGAAGTAGTAGAGACTATCTGGGATGCTTATGAAGCAAATCCCCGTTTCGTGAAAAACAACGTTCTTGAACGCATCGTCGAGCCTGAGCGCGTGATCATTTTCCGCGTTCCGTGGATGGATGACAAAGGTGAAGTGCACGTAAACCGTGGTATTCGCGTTCAATTCAACAGCGCCATCGGTCCTTACAAAGGTGGAATCCGTTTTCACCCCAGCGTAAACCTCTCCATCCTGAAGTTCTTAGGCTTTGAACAGATCTTTAAAAACAGCCTCACAACCCTGCCCATGGGTGGTGGTAAAGGTGGAAGTGACTTTGATGCACGTGGACGCTCAGATGCTGAAATCATGCGTTTTTGCCAATCCTTCATGGCAGAGCTATATCGCCACATTGGCCCCAATCTCGACGTTCCTGCCGGTGATATCGGCGTAGGCGCTCGTGAGATCGGCTATATGTTTGGTATGTACAAGAAGCTCAGCAACGAATTCACCGGCGTTCTCACCGGAAAAGGTAGAACCTGGGGTGGCAGCTTGATTCGTCCGGAAGCCACCGGATTTGGAGTCGTGTATTTCGTAGAAGAAATGCTGAAGACTCAAGACACCACCTTTGAAGGAAAGAAAGTAGCTCTCTCCGGTTTCGGAAACGTCGCTTGGGGCGCTGCACAAAAGATCACCGAGCTTGGCGGCAAAGTGGTTACTCTTTCCGGTCCTGACGGCTATGTGTATGATGAAGAAGGCCTCAACGAAGAAAAGATCAACTTTATGTTGGAACTTCGTGCTTCAAACAACGACCGCATCAGCGACTACGCTGACAGATTCCCCAATGCAAAGTTCTTTGCCGGCAAACGCCCATGGGAAGTGAAGGTCGATGTAGCTATTCCTTGTGCTACTCAAAACGAACTGCATGCTGAAGATGCCAAAAACTTGGTTGAAAACGGCGTTAAGTGCGTTTGCGAAGCCGCAAACATGCCTTGCACACCTGAAGCTATCGAGATTTTCATGAAAAACAAGATTCTCTTTGCTCCGGGAAAAGCTGCAAACGCAGGTGGCGTAGCAACCTCAGGTCTGGAGATGACTCAAAACTCCATGCGTCTGAACTGGAATCGTGAAGAAGTGGACGAGAAGCTTCATACTATTATGCGCAATATCCACGAAGCTTGCCGTGAAAATGGTATGCAGGATGATGGATTTGTGAACTATGTAAAAGGTGCAAACATCGCCGGTTTCCTGAAAGTGGCAACAGCCATGTGTGATCAGGGCTTGGTATAAATCAGTACATTGACACAATAAAGGCGGGAGTCATCCCGCCTTTTTCTTACATTTTCACAAAATCAAGCAAGCTAAGTGCCTCGAATATAAGGCGCGCTCATGCCTCCCTCACCGCTTGCTCACCGGTCGGAACAGCAAGGGGTGAGAAGATAAGGACTTAGCCTATGTCGCAAGATAAGTGTAAACCAACAGCGGATTACGCCTCAAGCCATGATTTGGAGGCTATCGCGGGATGTATTGAACGCTGATCCCGCTCGGGTATTTGGAGCCATAGTTAAACTTTCCCTTGAACTTGATGTTTCTCTGTTTCGGTTGGCGAAATTCCTTCGCGGGAAGAAGATAATATCCGGAAAGAGTCACGATCGCTTCCTTGCGGTTATGCGGACCCGGCAGTTCTGTAATCTTGTGGATCTTTATATCCTCAAGTTTCCACTCTAGAGCATCTTGGGGCACTCCGAAACTTCTCTTTTTCATTTGAGTCGAGGCAAAGTCCAAGATCGCCTGACGCGTCGTGGGATCTCCAAGCATCTCTTTTGGAGAAAGCATTGCCGGGATTACCGTTGTATAAAGTAAGATTGCCACAAGGGCAACACAGCAACCGTAGATTAGTTTCTTAAGCAAAAAATCTGCTCCTTTATAGTTTGATTTTCTGGACGATTCCCTCGCCGCAGTTTCTACAGATCTCGATAGATTTCCTATCTCTGAGGATAGTGTTTCTGATCTTCATGAGTTTTTCTGATTGCCATAGCTCAGCGAAAGGATGATTATTTACTTTGCCAATCCTAAAGAAAAGATCCTTATCATAGCAGCAGATGCTGAGCTCGCCATCCCAATTTATCACGGGTTGAGTCCAGAGTCTTCGACAGCGATTTAGAACTTGGGTTCGAAGTTCAAAGCTATCTTCAAAGATACTGTATCTGCTGAGCTTGTGATCTCTAGGCAGAAACTCAAGATCTTCGGGCTTGTAGATCTGTACGGTCTTAAACTCCAGCTTGTCCACCCCGATCTCTTTGGACATCTCTCTGACTTTAGCGAGCTCGTGTTCATTGTGTCGCATGATAATAAATTGCCAAACTATGTATGGGGTTTTACTGCGAAGTTTTTTCCGAGTCTCAATAAGCTTTCTTAGGTTATCCAAAACCAGCGAGTAGTTTCCATTGATACGGTAGCTATTGTAGGTCTCCTCAGATATGCCATCCATGGAGATGATGATCTTGTCCAAGCCGCTACTTACAATGGCATCAGCATCTAGAGGAAGGCTGGCATTGGTGGAGGTCATGGTAAAAAGATTGCGATCTGCTGCATATCTGACCATCCGCTGAAAGTCCGGATTCAGATATGGTTCCCCCTGATTCCAGAGAATCAACATGCCCACCTGATGGTAGATCTGATCTACGAGGCTTTTGAAAGTGGACAAAGTCATCATCCCTCGAGGCCGATTTAGGCTGCCATTGCCACTTGGACACAGCGGGCATTTGAGATTGCAGATATTGGTCGGCTCGATCATCATTGCGGGTGGGAGATGTCTAAGATATGCCTTTTTTCTGAGGAGCGACAAACGATAATCCAGGTAGCTGCCCAAGGCATTTTTGAGTCGCTTATGTTGCGTATAGCTCCTAAAAAGCTTCAAAGATTGGCGCATTGATCAGACTTCTGCCTTGTATAAGAAGCCAATTCCCAAGATGGTGAAGGCAAGATTTGGTGCCCAAGCTGCCCAGATGGGAGGGATCACGGAGTTGTAGCCCAAGCTTTGGCTTACTTGCACCACGATGAGATAGGCAAAGCAGACCACCAAGCCCAGCATAAAGACCCATCCTCGACCCTTGCTGCGGACGTTGGAAGTGGCAATTGGGATGAAAAAGAAGATCACGATCAAGTTTGTAAGAGGAAATGAGATCTTCATATGAAGATCTACGACTTCTCTGGATGAATCCTCACCCAATCGCTCCAAACGTCCGATGTACTCCCATAGTTCCATGAAGTTTAGCGCCAGGGTCTTTTTTGTGATTCGGATAAAATCTCTCGGCTCTACATCCAGTATGGGCAGAGTGGTGCTTTCATAATATTGCGAATAGATTTGTCTGCCATCGCGGAATCTTCTCACATCACATTCTTTGAGCTCCCAAGCGCTTCCATTCCAGACAGCGCTGGAAGCCGTGACTTTCTCGATGATCTCTGAAGTCTCAAAATCAATCTTAGTCATGTCGATGACTCTTAGCGTGTTTTTGTAGCCATCGAAAAAGCCAAAGAAGTAAAAATCATTGTCTTGACCCCGATAGTGAATGCGGGCTTTGAGCATCTGATCGTCGGGCTGCTCTCCCTTGATCTTGACGTTGTAGAGCTCACTTCTCTCGGATTCTGCAAAAGGAAGAAGATATTCTCCCATGATTGCCACCGCTATCGAGATGATGAAGCCCAATAGAAAAAGTGGCATCATCGCACGCTTGATGCTCACTCCGGCGGCGCGAATGGCGACGGATTCATTGTGCTTTGCTAGAGCATTCATCATAAAAAGCCCGGTCAGCAGCACCGTAACTGGAGATGTGAGCACGATCAGATAGGGGAGCCTAAGCACGAAATATAGAAAAGCCAAATCAAAAGAAGCCCCGGCTCTGAGCAGCTTGGGAAGATTGTCCACGATGTCAATCACAAGAAAGACAGCCGCAAAGCTGAAGAATATGATGAGGTAAGTTCTTAGAAACTCACGTAGGATATATCGATCTAAAAGACGCATCAGTGCACCACCTCGTCAGGGGGAGCTTCTTTGCCCAGTTTTAAGTTCTTGATTCGCCAGCTTAAGACCTGCATGTCGATGATGTGTTTTTCTTTGATGGATCCCCAGATCAAGAAGCATGCAAGGATAAAGAATGCTATGTTTGAGATCCACATGGATAAGAAGGGATCAAAGCCTTCTCGATCAGCCAGGTGCTCTCCCATATTTAGGGCTACATAGTAAACCAAGAAGATCACACTGGACACGCTAAATGCCATGCCGATGCCGCTGGTGCGGGTCATCAACCCCAAGGGAACTCCGACCATTATGAAGATTATTATCGCAAATGAAAGGGCAAACTTCTTGTGATATTCGACTTCCAAAGAGCGGATGCTGCTTTCGAGCTCCAAAACGCGGTTTTGAGTGACTTGTTGCATGGAATATAGCCGTCGCTGTTCTACTTGTGTGTCATAAGCGCTTCCAGATAGATCATCTATCCTGATCTGCAGATTGTTTAGCTCTTGCTTCTTATCCACCAGTTCTGCGCGTCGTTCCTTGATGCTTCCGGTCAATTGCCCATATGTCATTTCACGGTCACTGCGGTAGCCGGTCTCGAAGACATCTGTGCGATTGCCCAAATCGCGGATGTTGATGATGTATTCTGTGAAAGTAGTGCTTTGGTATTTCCCGGGTTCGCGCTCATTGCGCTGCTGCATCTCGCCATCTTTGAGGATGATCTGCATTGCATTGCCATCGTTCATCTGCAGGACTCTGCCACTTTTTGCAAAAATAGTTCTGGGGAATCTGCTTTCAGATCTGTCGTAGATCACGAGGTCCAAAAGCTCATCCTCTGTATTTTCCCGACACCACACAGTGTAATCCAAGAGGTTATTATATTCCCCTTCTTCGATGATGGTCATTGGCTTGTAATAAGCAATCTTAATCATCAGGTTCTTTAATTTGTGATTTGTATTTGGCAAAAACCAATGGTTGAAATAGACCATCAAAGCCGTCAGCAAGATAGCCGCAGTGATCAAGGGTCCCAGCATTCGATAGATGTTTATGCCGCTGGATTTGATGGCGATGATCTCTCTGTCTACGCTCATTCTGCCAAATGCCAAAATAGTGGCAACCAGCACTGCCATGGGAATCGAAAGAGCCAACATATATGGCAAGGACAGCATGAAAACTTCCAAAACAACCGAAGCAGGCAGCTGTTTTTCGATGATCAGATTGAGCAGGTCTATAATGCGATCAATCAGCAGCACAAAGGTCACTACCAATAGAGATATTAGAAATGGCGAGATGTGTTCCTTTAGAATGTAGCGCTTGAGGATCATGACTCTGACTCCATGAGATCAAGTGCTTCATCTTCGGTGATGATCTTGATCTGAGGTATCTTCTCTGCTTTTGTGAGCTTGGATCCGGGCTTTTCGCCGACAATCAGATAATCTAGAGACTTGGATACACTACTTAGGATCTTGCCACCATGGCTCATGATGATATTCTCAATTTCTTTTCTGCCATAGTGATTTAACTTGCCCGTGATCAAGAAAGTCTTGCCATCCAAAGCGGAAGATCTGAGATCGGCAATGTATCCAAGGTTTATGCCTTGCTCTTTTAGCTCTGAGATGAGGGATTGGTTGTGGGGATTTGAAAAATAGTCTCGGATGGATACTGCTATCTTTTGTCCGACCTCCGGAACTTCTGCAAGTCTCTGAAGATCTGCATCCATTACAGACTCCATGCTCCCGAAGTGACGGGCAAGATTGAGCGCTGTGACAGTCCCGACAAAACGTATGCCAAGGGCGTATATCACGCGATCCAGATTCTTCTTTTTGGAATCAACTATAGCATCTTTAAGCTTTTGGGCAGACTTTTCTCCCATGCCGGGCATTTGGGCTACGCGTGCAAAATCAATGCGATAGATATCAGCGACGCTCGTGATGATCTTTTCATCCAAAAACTTTCTGACCAATGAGCTTCCCAAGCCGGAGATATCCATGGCGTCTCGCGAGACAAAGTGTTCTATGCTGCGAGCAAGCTGAGCCGGGCAATCAGCAGAACTGCAATATTCTATAGCAGCTTCAGCTTCTCGGGAAAGAGGGCTGTCGCAGATTGGGCATCGGGAAGGAAGAGAAATCTCCTTGGCATCAGGCTTACGCTTGGCTTTGATCACTTTGATGATCTTGGGTATGATCTCTCCACTTTTAATAAGCAAGATAGTGTCTTCTTCGTGAAGATCAAGCCTGCGAATCTCGTCAAAATTGTGCAAAGTGCTGCGTGCGACAGTCGTCCCTGAGATGTAGACCGGATCCAGGATTGCCACCGGAGTGATGGCACCTGTGCGACCTACCTGATACTCCACATCTATAAGTGTGGTCTCCTTCTCTTCAGGCTTGAATTTATACGCAATCGCCCATTTAGGGCTCTTGGCTGTGTAGCCAAGGGATCTATGCAAAGAAAAGTCATCCAGCTTCACCACTACACCGTCGATCTCGAAATCAAGCTCGGGTCTGAGCCTTTCCATATCTGCAAAGAAAGCTACTACGCAAGCATGATCTTGGCAGATCCTGCGTTTGTCACATACAGGGAAGCCTTCGTGTGAGAGCCAATCCAAAAGCGATGACTGGCTGTTTATGGCGAAATCTTGCGATACAAAGCCGGTGCTATAGAACAATGCACTAAGAGGGCGGGATTTTGCCAGCTTGATATCTTTGAGCTTGATCGAGCCTGCCGCGGCGTTTCTAGGATTGGCAAAGAGCTTTTCCCCCTTGGCTTCGCGCGCTTTATTCAAGCTCAGAAAGGCATTGGTGGGAAAATATATCTCTCCCCGAATCTCGATCTCTCCATTGTATGAGATACGATGCGGAATCCCGGGGATATTAAGAAAATTCGTCGTCACGTCTTCGCCGATATTGCCATCTCCGCGTGTAGTGGCATATTGCAAATCACCATCGTTGTAGAAGAGATTGATGCCAAATCCATCGATCTTGAGCTCCAAACAGACGGGTGGCCGAAAGCTAAGATCCAAAGAGATTTTGTCCCACCATGCCAAAACTTCGTCGGGCGAGTAGGCATTATCCAGGCTTGCCATGCGAAGCTTGTGAGGGATGTTTTTGGCATTGGGCGCAAGATCATTGCCGACTTCGGATAGAATCTGAGGTTCTTCGTCCGGATTTAGCTTCTGAGAAAGATCCCTAAGCTCTTGCACAAGCATATCATACTCAAAGTCCGTAATTTCCGGATCAGCCTGAGCATAGTAAAGGCGGTTGTGACGCTCGATCTCGCCTTTGAGAAAGTCAATTCTGTCTTTGAGTTTGTCTTGATTCATGAGAGGCGATACATGTCTGTGCGTCTGTCGCCAAAGGCATCATTGAGATCGGTGACGCTTTTGTCTTGGGCGGTTTTGGGGTCAATCTCGACTGTATATAGCCCGGCTTCGGTGTCGTTCATGCGAATCAGGATCTCACCTTTTGTGCCCAAAATCTGGCTTTGTCCCGTGAAGTATTGGCTGAGATCGCCATTGTGTTCGGTGCCGGTGCGGTTTGACGTGATCGAAAAGACACGGTTTTCCAAAGATCTGGTCTTCATAGCTTCTTGGCACCAGGGGAGCACCAGGTTTGCCGGATGAGCGATGATCTGAGCGCCTTGTAAAGCAAGACTGCGCGCGGCTTCCGGGAATTGCCAGTCAAAACACACCATCATTCCGATCTTAACGCCGGACTTGGCGGTGCTGATGGCATATGGGCGATCTCCGGGGCTAAAGAAGAGCTTTTCTCGATAGAAGAGCTGGATCTTACGATAGATGTCATAGCTGCCGTCGGGATTCACCAAGGCTGAGCTATTGTAGAATCTATCGTCTGCTTTTTCAGCAAAACCATATACTATGCTCATATTCTTGTCAGCGGCAAGAGCTTGGAAGCCCTGGAAGATCTCCCCATGGGGGATGCTTTCGGCAATGCGTTCTACCTCATCCTGACTTTTGAAGACATATCCCGAGAGAGCAAGCTCGGGTAGGACGACCAGATCGGTCTCGGCACTTTTGAGCATGTCAAATAGGGTCTGAAAGTTTTTCTTGGGTTCCAAAAAGATGGGTTTATACTGTAAAACTGATACTTTGTAAGTCACTTCTTTACCCTCATTAGTGGTGCAATGGCGCGGTCAAAGGCACCGTGCACTTTGCAAATTGTCAGTCCATAGTTCGTGATCGGGACGCCACGTCTATGGCATTCTAAGATGCGGCGATTCATTTCCGCGACATTGATCATACATCCTCCGCAGTGCACGCAGAGGGCATATTCTTCCAGATTATCCGGGAAGTCGTGTCCCGCATAGGTTTCATAGATCAGATCTTTACCGGAATAGTCGCTGATCCATTTGGGAAGCTTGACTCTGCCGATGTCGTCTTTTTGAACATGATGCGAGCAAGCTTCTGCGATCAGGACCTTGTCTTTATCTTTGAGCTTGTCCATCTGCTCAATGCCGGTTATCAGGATGTCCAGCTCGCCTTTGTAACGTGCAAAAAGCACGGAGAAAGTGGTCAACTCAACGGGCTCAGGAGTAAGACGATTTACCATCTCGATGGCTTGAGAATCCGTGATGACCATGTCGGGTGGATCCTTGAGCATATCCAGGGCTGCTTTGAGCTCAGTTTCTTTTACTACGATAGCCAGTGAGTCATGATCTAGTGCATCACGGATAGCTTGCACCTGCGGCAGGATCAGGCGTCCTTTCGGAGCAGCACTGTCGATGGGGCAGACGAGGATGATGCGGGATTTTGGAGCGAGCATGTCACCCAAGAGAATGCGATCATCAATAGCCTTTTTGGGTGCTTTGCGGATCAGCGCTTCTTTGAGCACCTGGATGCCGATCTTCTCTTGTGCTGAGACGCTTACATGCTCCAGACTATGGCTTTGACAAAAGTCGATATTGCTCGATGCGGCGGAGCCTTGGTCGTTTTTGTTAAACACAATGATCAATGGGATCTCCATCTCAAGGCACTTAAAGAGCATCTTCATTTCATGCTTGTCAAAAGCACTGCCGTCATTGACAAAGAGGACGATGTCCGCACGATACAAGACCTTGGTAGTGGCGGTCACGCGCTTCTTGCCAAGCTCACCTGAATCGTCCACTCCGGCCGTGTCGTAGAAAGTGACAGGCCCCAAAGGCAGCAATTCATAATGTTTGTCAACAGGATCGGTAGTGGTTCCGGGAATCTCTGAGACTATAGCAATCTCCTGGCCCACGATCGCATTAATAAGGCTGGATTTTCCTGCATTTCTTTTGCCCAAAAGGGCAATAATCAGTCTTTCACCGCGAGGAGTGATGCTCATCTATCTGCTCCATATAGTTTTATGATTTTTATCATTAGAGCTCTGAGGGCTTTATTCGTCAAGTCCTTTTTTGAGACATCTTCGCCAACTGTATTGACTATGCTGTCTCAAAGAGGCCTCTTGTAGTCTTCCATAATCGGGCTTAGGAACTTCTCGGCAGGGATGAAAGAGCATCCAAAGCCTGGGGAGGACATTGGCGAAGATGGCGCCGCGGCTCGTGAGGGAAGAGTATTGAAACAATAAACCCAAGCGGATATCTGCCACTATATTAGCTAGATAGAGCAGAATCGTTAAATGAGGATGCATTTTTTCCTTGCCAAAAAAACATGAATTAAATCTATGGTACATATCCGGTCGGGATGTAGCGCAGTCCGGGTAGCGTACTTGAATGGGGTTCAAGTGGTCGCAGGTTCAAATCCTGTCATCCCGACCATCACTTTGATCGGTGGCTTAGCCTGCCGATCTTTTTTTGTCTTCAGATTTCGCGTCTATGGCCATGGCAAAAAAAGGCTTTACAAAAAAGCCACATCTCGGGACGTTGAAAAGAAAAATAATCTTGGAGACTTTGTCATGAAGAAATACGGTTTTGATTTTCCTAAAAACATCCGTAAGACCTTCCTTACCGACTTGGAAGAAACGTGGTATTTACCCTACTTGGCAAAAAACAAAGGCCTTGCTATGGGCTCGATCAAGCGTAGCAACTTCGGAGAATATGAGATGGCTGTGCACTACCTGACTTCTGTCTTGGAAGAAGCAGCAGCGGTGAATAAGGTCGCAGTCTACAATATCGACCATATGGGTCAGATCCGCATCTGGGGAAAAGACGCTGTTGCTTTGCTAAACCGCAGTTTGGGCGCTTCTTTTTCCGATATGAAGATCGGTTCTTGCAAGTATACCTTGCTTTTGAATGAAAATGGGGGAGTGCAGGATGACATGATCGTGATGCGCATCAAGGAAGACGAGTTTATCGCTGTAGTCAATGCCGGGCATGATATCACAGATGAGATCTCACGTGATGGTGAGACCATCCGCATGATCGCTGATATTGATCGGATCATGGCCCAAAAGCGCGATGGGGAGGAGGTCGAAGCGGAAGATATCTCCGAGGATTTGGTGAAAGTGGACGTGCAGGGACCACTCTCTTATAGGCTCATCAAGGAAGTCTATTCTGACAAAGTGCTCCGTAATCGCAATAACCCTGAGAAAAACATGAATTTCTTCTCGTTCAACGAAGTAGAGCTGGATTCTCACACATATTACTTTAGCCGCACGGGCTACACTAATCGTTGGGGTTGGGAGATCTACATTCCCAAAGCCAAGGCCGAAGGAGACTTTAAGAAGATCGTCAGCAAAGCTCTGGACTTGGGTGGCCTATTGGTCGGCTTGGGCGGGCGTGACGAAAACAGGATGTCTGCCGGAGCTTTTGGGCTTCCTCTCATGGGTGCTGAGTATGATCCTGAGCACAATCCCATCAACGCTCCTCTCTTTGAGGCTGCGGTGGATCTTTCCAAAGATGAGTTTATCGGGAAGAAAGCCTTGGTTAAAGAGATCGAAAAGGGTGTCAGCAAGAGCTTGAATATCATTATCAGTGAAGGAATCGTCAGCGGACGTGGAGTTTATCGCGATGGCAAGCGTCTGGGAAAGGTCACTTCAAGCATAAACTCTCCAAATCTCAGCCAAGATCAGCGTCTGGCAATCGGCTCCAAGAGGAAGAACGTAAATGATCCCGCCGGAACCGCCGCCATCGGCTTGGCATGGCTCTATGAAAATCCTTTTGAGCAAGATTCCGAAGGCAAAGACATCACTATCTACGATGGCAATCCGATCAGGATCCCGGTGCAATTCTTCCGTGAAGATTCCGATCAACAACCAAACGGAAGCCCCGTTCTGGGCTACATCACTTGCGAAGGGGTCTCAGTCGCCACTGCGCCCAAAGCGCTCAAGAACATCGAGAAACTATAGCGGTTGCGGCTCTCTTCACGGGGAGCCGTCTTCATTTTAATAGATTCATAGGAGCCGACATGATATCTGTGCAAAACTTGGTGAAAGAATTCCCTAAAAAAGATGGCAGCAAGTTCTACGCTGTTGACGACGTCTCATTTACCGCAAATGACAATGAGATAGTCTGCCTACTCGGCGTCAATGGCGCTGGCAAGACGACCACCATGAGAGTGCTCTCCACGGTCTTTCAGCCCTCCGGAGGCACTGCCACCATTCATGGCTGGGATATCCGTAAAGATCCCGACAAGGTCAGAGAGAATCTGGGCTTCCTTTCTGGGGATACGGGCCTGTATAACCGCCTGAGAGTTCATGAGTTTATTCGCTACTTCGGCAGGCTATATTCCATGGTTGACAAAGACATCACGCAAAGAATGGATGAGATGGCTGAGCTTCTGGATATGAAAGACTTCATGGACAAGAAGATAGAGTTCCTCTCCACAGGCATGAAGCAGAAGGTGTCAATCGTGAGATCCATCATCCATGATCCCCCGGTGATGATCCTTGATGAGCCCACATCAGGGCTTGATATCCTCACTGCCAGGAACATCATTTCCTTTATCCGCAGCTGCAAAGAGCGGGGTAAATGCGTCCTTTTTAGCACTCATATCATGCGCGAAGCAGAACGCTTGGCAGATCGGATCGTGATGATCCACAAAGGCAAGATTCTGGCTGAGGGCAGCCTTGATCTGCTTCGTGAGGAAACGGGACAGATGGATCTGGACGATATCTTTGTGCACTATGTAAATCTCTTTAGCGACGAAGTCGAGGTGCAAGCTCATGAATTTTAGGAAAGTGATGATCGTCTTCCGTAAAGAGCTCATGGAGGTTCTGCGGGACAAACGCACCCTGTTTACCACCCTGCTCTTGCCCGTCATTTTGTATCCCGTACTGATCATCGGCTTCAATGCCATCATGACCCGGCAAACCGGTGTACTTGAGGAGCGCGGAGCTACAGTCGCTATCATCGATAGTGTAAATACTCAGATCTCATCTCGCCTGATTGCAGGCTTGGAAGAGATCCCAAACTTCAGCTTCATCCCCGCCGGAGATGATGTCCAAGGCCTCTATGATGCCAAAGAGATCCAGTCTGTTGTGACCCTCAAGGATAGCCTGGCAGGTGACGGGCTGATCAAGTATCACATCTACATCCAATACGACGCTGCCAACGAACGCAGCAACATGACCTATGGCAAGATCTTTGATGTACTTGAGGATATAGAGACCGAATTGATCTCGGACCAACTGCAGATATCTGGCATCAGTCCCGAGCTTATGAACATGGTGGATGTTCGAGGTCGTGACACTGCTGATTCCCAAAAGAAGATGGGCATGATCTTGGGCATGTTTTTGCCATACATCATGATCATTATGCTTTTCACGGGGGCATCGGTCGTCGCAGCAGATTTGGTGGCGGGAGAAAAAGAACGTAAAACATTGGAAACTCTATTGGTAGCTTCGGTCGGCAGACTGGAGATAGTGATTGGCAAGTTTCTGACCATCATCACGCTCAGTATGCTCAATCTGATCGTGAATCTCTTTAGCATCAGCTTTTCGCTACGTTTTATGCTATCCCAATCCGGTCTGGATATGGCAGGAGCGGGGATGCCGATCAAAGCGATCTTGATCCTCTTGGCGGCGATGCTTCCACTTGCCACGCTTTTTGCGGCGATATTGCTTTCGATCTCAACCTTCAGCCGCAACATGAAGGAAGCTCGCACCTATGAATCCCCTCTGATGATGGTCTCCATGATCATGGCTATGATCAGTTTTTTGCCGGCGATTGAGATGAATTCGCTCATGGCTATGATTCCGATCGTAAATATATCCCTGCTTTTTAAGGCTGTGATGGTCAATGAATATCAGGTCTCACACCTCATGATCACGATCCTCAGTACGGTGGTCTTGGTGATCATCGCCATTTGGGGATCGATCAAACTTTTCAACAATGAAGGCGTCCTGATGCGCTCGGATGATGATAGCTCCAGTCTAAAGGGCATCAAGAAAAACAGAGCCAATTTCTTCACGCCATACAATGGCATGGTCTATTTTACGCTGGCGCTCCTGCTGCTCTATTATGTGGCATCCAGATGGCAAATGCAGGATCTGGCACGTGGCTTGGTGATGACACAAGTTATCGTCATAGCCCTGCCCGTTTTCATCCTGCTCAAAGTCCTCAAGATGAAAGCAGCGCCCGTCCTGAGGATCACCATGCCCAGGCTCAAAGAGCTCATCCTGATTCCCTTTATTGCGATCCCGGCAACGGTCATCGTAGCCATCCTAGCCCAGTTTATCAATAGCATCTATCCCTTCCCTGAGCACTATCTGGAGAGCTTGGGCAAGCTTTTTGAGATGAATCTGCCGTTGTGGGGCAGCTTCCTTGTAGTGGCAGTAGCCCCCGGATTCTGCGAAGAATTGCTCTTTAGAGGTCTCTTCCCGCGCTTCTTCCAAAAGTATGGGATGAAGGTGAACATAGTGATCACAGCCCTACTCTTTGCCGCTTTCCACCTTGATCCTTTCCGCTTTGTACCGGTCTTTTTGCTCGGCGCTCTTTTAGGATATCTCACTCTCAGAAGTGGATCCATCATTCATTCGATGATCGCGCACACTATCAACAATGGCCTTGCCCTTTTGATCTCGGTATTTTCCGGATCGCAGATTATCAAGCTGGTTATGATGGATTCCGAGAATCTTCATTACTGGGTGGTCATTCCCGCTGCTATCATCCTTTTCTTGGCACTTAGGGCATTTCATAGATTTACCGAAAGAGGAGAAGAAATATGTGCGGAATCGTAGGCTATGTCGGACACAGACAGGCTTTGCCGATAGTTGTCGAAGCTCTCAAACGCTTGGAATACCGAGGCTATGATTCTTCGGGCACAGCTCTGATCCATGAAGATCGGCTGGATACATACAAGAGGAAAGGCAAGATCATTGAGCTCGAACGTTCCTTGCCGGAACCATCAAAGATCTCAGGACATATCGCCATTGCCCACACCCGCTGGGCGACGCACGGAGAACCCAATGAGATCAATGCCCATCCCCATTGCAGCTGTGATGGCGACATCGCTGTAGTACACAATGGCATCATCGAAAACTATAAACTTTTGCGCGAGCAACTCATAGAGCTCGGTCACAAGTTCCAAAGCGAAACAGATTCTGAAGTGATCGCCCACCTCATTGAGCAATTTATGAGCACTCAGATGCCTTTGGAAGATGCCGTGCGTGAGTCCATGAAACGCGTTGAAGGCACCTATGGCCTAGTAGTGTTATCCAAACAGTTTCCCGATCAACTGATCGCTGTGCGCAAAGGTAGCCCCCTCATCATCGGGATCAATGATGATGAACACTTTGTTACCAGCGACGTCAGCGCCATCATCATCCACACCAAGCGAGTCATCTATCTGCAAGATTCTGAGCTGTGCGTGGTCAAAAGAGACGGCTTTGAGATATCCACACTGGACAAAACCAGCGTCAAGCCCAAAATCAGCGTCGTGGACTGGGATATCTCTGCCATTGAAAAGGGAGATTACAAACACTTCATGCTCAAGGAGATCTTTGAGCAGCCGATCACGATCGACAACGGATTTCGCGGTAGAATCAATGAAGAGATGGGCTCTGCCAGACTAGGTGGATTGAACTTGCCCAGTTTCGAACTACGCAAGATCAAACAGATCCATCTGATAGCCTGTGGCACTTCCTACTACGCAGCCCTCATCGGCAAACACATCATCGAAGATATCGCTCGCATTCCCGTCCATGCCGAATATGCCAGTGAATATCGCTATCGAAACCCAATTGTTCCCGAGGATACCCTGGTCTTTGCCATCAGTCAATCCGGTGAGACAGCCGACACTCTCGCCGCCATGCGCGAAGCCAAAGCCAAGGGCGCCAGGGTTCTGGGCATCACCAATGTAGTGGGATCCACAGTCGCCCGTGAAAGCGATGGCGGTGCATACATCCATGCCGGGACCGAGATCGGTGTCGCCAGCACAAAAGCCTTCACTTCGCAGGTCACGATCCTTGTGCTGCTCGCGGTCTATTTGGGACGCATGACCCATCTCTCCGCTAATGAAGGCAGTAAATACATCCGAGAACTCGCCGAGATCCCGGATAAAGTGGAGAGGATCCTAGCTCAAAACGACCAAATCCGCAGCATCGCCCATAGCATCAAAGACAGCATCCATGCTTTGTATCTGGGCAGAGGAGTGAACTACCCTGTTGCCCTGGAAGGCGCTCTAAAACTAAAAGAGATCTCCTATATCCATGCGGAAGGCTATCCTGCCGCTGAGATGAAACATGGCCCCATCGCCCTGATAGATGAGAATATGCCTGTGGTCGCCATTGCTACTCGCGATCCGCT
>Ga0334892_1001417_pt1 | contig 20665 bp, 18 predicted proteins | sample GraSluR3_MG_4_FD_207213 | JGI IMG/M metagenome (GOLD analysis project Ga0334892, IMG submission 207213) | Sludge microbial communities from methane-producing bioreactor in Wageningen University, Netherlands - Granular Sludge_15_04-R3 | ecosystem: Engineered > Bioreactor > Anaerobic >...
CAAATGTGAAACCCATGGATGGTTCATTCAAAATCCCCCTATATTTTTCTGATAATTAAGAAAATCATAGCATAATCGGTTCAGGAGATGTATCAAAAATCCAATTCACTAAAAAAGACCGACCGGCATAAGCCAGTCAGTCAACGTTTCGGAGTATCTAAATATCGTTCGAAATGACGTTCGAGCCATTCTTGGAAGAAGGACATGAACGTACAGATTGCCCAGTAGATCAACGCCACGACGATATACACTGTCATGTAGTCGAACTCCCGACCACCGACGATCTTGGCTTTGTTAAAGATCTCAGGTACCGTGATCATCGCGGCGAGCGAACTGGCTTTAATCAAATCGAGAAAAACGTTCGAGAGCGGCGGAAGGGCGATCCGTGTCGCCTGTGGTAAGACGACCCCCTTCAATGTTAGCCATTTCCCCATCCCGAGCGAACGAGCCGCCTCCACCTGTCCGTCATCGACCGCACGAATCGAGGAGCGGATGATCTCAGAGATATAGGCGGCGGAATTCAAACTGAATCCGAGAATGGCTGCCGTCAAAGCGGCGAACTCGATCCCGATGAACGGGAATCCCGAATAGAGGATGAACAGAATGATCAAGATGGGTACGCCACGCATGAACGAGATATAGAAAGTTGACGGGTATCGAAGGAGTCGTGTCGGAGACAACTTCCCGAGCGCCAACAAAAGACCGAGCAAGAGACCAAAAAACATACTGACGAACGAAATCCAAAGTGTATTCGGTAATCCACCCAATAGATAAGGAAATGATTGAATCGCCAGGTCTACGTCAAAGATGGCGTCCCATTTAATATCTGAGAACGTCATGCCGTCATTACTTCGTTTCGATGATTGTTGCGTCTACGTCTGATTCTACCGAAACATCCGCGCCATTGTAGAATTGCTCAGATAGTTCCTTGACCGTCCCATCTTCAAGCATCTCATCTAGGACACGGTCGATATTCTCCTGGAGTTCGTCATTTTCTTTGTCCATCAAGAAAGCGACTTCTTGTGGGTTATAGGCGATGTCCGGGTGAATCGTGATATCAAACTCAGGGAAGAAGGCAAGGGCCAACGTTTGGAGGTAATAGTCATTCAAGATGACATCGGTCCGTCCTGTTGAAACGTCGCGCAAGTATTGATCGTTCGTCGCGTTGTCATAGATGACTTCTTCTGCACCATATTCTCGAGCCACGTCCATGAAGACAGTCGTCGCCTCACCAGCGGCTTTCTTACCTTTCAAGTCCTCGAGTGATTCGATTCCAGAGAGGTCGCTCTTGCGAACGATGGCCGTCCCGTACGTGTATTTATACGGTTTTGAGAAGGAAAACTTCTCTTTACGGTCTTCTGTTACCGAGATATCATTCGCTGCCACGTCGATTTGACCGTTCTGTACACTCGTCAACATGTTGTCAAATGCCATTTCTTTGAATTCAATCTCGAGGTCAAGACGCTTGGCGACTTCTTTCATGAGTTCGACATCAAATCCTGTCAACGTGTCACTCTCTTCTTCACGGAAAGAAGCGGGGTAGAGGGTACCGGCCGTACCGACCGTCAATGTGCCTTCTTCTTGAATCTCTTCCCAGCGTGTCGTATCTGCTTGATCCGTGCTATCATCACCACAAGCGGCAAGTGGGATTGCTAAAAATAAAGTTGCTGCCAAACCTTTAGTCGTTCGTTTCACAAGAATTCCTCCTTAGATGGTTCATCTGTCTAAAAATAGCATGACTTCAGCGGTCTAGCAACTGTGAAGCATGTATTAAACAGATGAAATTAAAATTTGAAACGATTATTCATAAAGCGTTATCATTCCTATGAATGCTAAATTCACACGAATGATACAGAAGTAAAAATTAAGTGAGACAGAATCGATATTGAGGAGGCGGAGCGGATGAGTTTGATTCAAATCATAGCCTTAGATGAGGCGCATATTCATATTGTGAACGATGCAAATGATCCTTTTCCGATCATCGGACGAATCATGCCGAGTTATATGGATGGAAAATGGACATATGTCGAAGAATTAGATGAAGAAGTCAGAGAGATAACATTTCCGGACGATCGATTAGACTGGAAACAATATATCGAACATGACAGTCGCATCCTGTTTTTAGCGATGGATGCAGATGAATGTGTCGGACAAATCCGACTCGTGAAGGATTGGAATCGATTTGCATACATTGAAAATATCGCGGTCCGTCAAACACATCGTAAGCGTGGAATCGGACAGCTGTTGCTTGAAACAGCCGAACAGTGGGCAAAGGAAAAACGGCTGATTGGCTTATCGCTTGAAGCGCAGAAGGATAACTTGATTGCATGTCGCTTTTATAGAAAAGAGGGATTTCAACTCGGAGGCGTCGACTCGATCAAGCAATACGCGAATCCACAAATCGAGTTGACCTTGTACTGGTACAAGATTTTTAAGGAATAGGGAGCTTTAAAATAGAGAAAAAATTGCTCTATTTTTTATTAGTTTACATAACATATATTATCAGTAAAAATAAGAAATCATCTCAATATCTTAGTATACTTATGATAGTGAGATGAGATTCGAATTTATGATGAATGTGTATATCGAATTAATGTGACACCGGCTTCAGGTTCGAACTCGGCACTTCGTACGAATCCAAGTTTCGTGTACAGGCGTTTGGCCGGTCCGTTATGCTTGCCCGTATGAACATAGATCAGTTTTCCCTTGTGGATGCTCAACACGTGTTCGAGTAGCGTCGTCGCCAGTTTAGCCCGAAAATATGTCGGGTCGATACACAGTTTCGTGATTTCAACGGTTTTCTCCGATGCTTCCACCGTGACAAACCCGATCAACCGCACATCGATAAACAAGCCGTAACTCGTGCCCGGTAGGTTTTGAATGACATCAATCGTCTCATAACGCGCCGGGATCTCGTCAAACCCGAGCAGTTCCGCCTCGACCGCATAAGCGTTGCGTTGTATCTCGAGCATCTGTTGGGCTTGCTCAAATTGATGGACGGCAACTTCTTTCAGCTGCATGGTTCAACCCTCCCGTTAACGGATAAACTTTCTTGCTTGTTTCCGCTTCGCCCGTTTCAAAGCCAAATAGAGCCTGTGTGTCCCTTTGAGAGGCGGACCATGTCCGACGAATGTGAGGAGTGGTGACAGGTCCACTAGCCGCTCCGCGCTCTCGACAGCAACGGACCGATTCCACGTCGCGAGTCCTGGCAGTGGGAATAATGGCCGAACATCCCCCGCAACCGCTGTCCCTCCCTGAGTTTGGAAAGCGTCCCCTGCAAATAATACCCGATTTTCCTCGTCATAGTACGCAATCGACCCTGGCGTATGACCCGCTGCATCGAGGACACGTAAACCGAATAACCGCTCACCAATATCTAGTACCTCATCCGGTGTAGAACGGATCGTCGGCAAAGAACCACGAATCTTGTGCTGCTCCCCCTCCTCTAGTGACCGATCTCCTGATAAGAGGCGGGCATCGCGACGGGAGATGAAGAGTTCGGCGAGCGGATGCTCCGCTTTGATGGCGTCCACCCCACCGACATGATCCCCGTGGGCATGCGTTAACAATATCGCGAGGAGCGGCTTGTCGAGCTCAGCGATATACGACAAAATGTCGGTCGCGTTCCGTTTCAGCGCCGTGTCGATTAAGACGAGTCCGAGCTCGTGCTCAAACAGTTGAACGTTGATTGGTAGTACGGGAGCGTAAAAGGTCAGTTGATGGATATGTCCGTATCGTCTCACTTTCATCGGTGATCCTCCTAGTCGAATAAAGTGGTCCAGTCTTCTTCTTGCCAATGCGCGTCAAAGCACATGTGAATCTGTTCAAGCGTATTACGGGCAAGGGAGAGATCTGGCAAAGCGTCTCGTTCGAAAAAGCCGACGTCACTCGTCTCCAAGCCTGCACTCCCCTCCTCATCACCAATCAGTGCACACTCGAGGAAAAGTTTGTAATAATGCTCCGAGAGAGGCGGATGTGGATGTTCATGCATATCGAACAAGGCGAGCAACCGTACTGGAATCACATCCAGACCAGCCTCTTCCTCTACTTCTTTGATGATATTCGAAGCAGGAGAGCGATTCACTTCACAGAAGCCACCGGGTAAGGTCCACAACCCATCTGACCGCTCCTTCACGAGCAGGATTCGATCATCTTTGAAGATGACGCCTCGCACATCTAGTTTCGGTGTCGGATAACCATCCACATGAACGAGTTGTGAGATGGCCTCATTCGATAAGTCCGAGTGCCGTTCATACATCTCTCTTGCGATTTCTTGTAACTCTTCGTACCGTTCTCGGTCATATTGATCACGCGTGAACGTCAGACCGGCCTGAGACAGCGCCTGAATCCGTTTCGCCCATGTCAGCCATTGAGACATATAGATCCCCCTATCTTTTGTCCTACATGTCTTTTTCGGCAAATCGATGCATTCTTCCTTTTCAGAACCCACATTCTCTGACGTCAGCTTTCCATCACGTATACGAATAACAATTGGTCGAGATGCACACACGGCACCCTCGACGACAACAACACGATTTTGAGACATGGCTACGACAAAAAGACCTGTGAACGGCGAATCAGCCAAATCACAGGTCTTTTGATTAATCGAGATACACGTCCTCGATTTCACCGAACGAGTCTTCGTCAAAGACGAACGAGCCGTTGGCATAGCGATCGAGTAGCGTAAGGGTTTTTGTCTTCACTTGTTTTGCTTTTTCTTTCCCGACGATATGAAGCGTCTCATCCCCATGTACTGGAAGCACACGACGGATTTGGTGTGGTTTTGATTTGACCTCACGAATGAGCATCGTCCCACGAAGGTTGCGGTTCGTGCAGTCGAACTGGTCCTCGAGTTTCATCTTCTTGACCGCTCCCCGTTGCGTCACGAGAACGAACAACGGTGGCGTGAAGAAGGAGAAGGCATCGGCGACGAGGTCACCGTCTTTCAGGTTCATCGCCTTCACACCGGCTGCCCGCTGTCCGACGACAGGGACATCATCCTCTTTGAACCAGAGACCGTATCCACGCTCTGAGACGAGGAACAACTGCCCTGGACCGTCACTGATTCCGGCGAAGACGACCTCGTCGTCACCTTTCAGCTTCAAGGCCATGAGTGGTTTCGATTTCCGCTGCGCGTCGTAGTCGCGTAACGGCGTACGTTTGACCATCCCGTCTTTCGTCACGAAGAGGCAGTGGGCGTCCGTATCGAACGTCGAGACGACGTCTGCCGAGATGACCTGTTCCCCTTCAATCGGGACGAGGTTGGCGACGTGTTGCCCGGCATCCTTCCACTTCGATTCTGGAATCTGATGGATCGGGATGAGGAGGTAACTACCCTTGTTCGTCCAAACGAGCAAGTGGTCCGTCGTCATGGCTTGTGTCGTGAGAAGCGGACGATCCTTCTCTTTCATCTCAGGTAAAACGTCACTAGACGCGCCATACGAGCGCATCGAGGCACGTTTGACGTACCCGTCACGGCTGACGAATACCATCGTCTCTTCGACGGCGATCATGACTTCCGTCTTCAGTTTTAATTCCTCAACTTCCGACTCGATGACCGAACAACGGTCATCTCCGAACTCGTCACGCAATGCCGTGAGTTCTTTCACGATCAACTTCCGTTTTGTCGCGTCCACCTCGAGGATGTTTGAGAGGCGGGCAATCTCTTTTTGGAGCGCCTTTGCTTCTTTTTGCAACTCGACGATATCCGTGTTCGTGAGTCGATATAATTGGAGCATGACGACCGCTTCGGCCTGTCGTTCCGTGAATGAGAACCGCTCCATCAGTTTCTTCTTCGCGTCCGCTTTATCTTTTGCGGAACGGATCAATTCGAGCGTCTCATCGAGGACCGAGATGGCTTGTTCCAAGGCGTCGACGATTTCAGCGCGTTTCTTCGCCTGTTCGAGCTCGAACGTCGTCCGGCGTGTCACCACTTCTTCGACGTGCTTCAAATAGGCGTCAATGATCGGGATGATGCCCATCTGTTTCGGCGTCCGGTTCACGATGGAGACCATATTGTAATTATAGGCGAGCTGCAGGTCCGTATGCTTCAAGAAGAAGTGAAGGACACCTTCCGCGTCCGCTTCTTTCTTCAATTCGATGACGACCCGAAGACCCGTCCGATCCGTCTCATCTCGGACTTCCGCGACACCTTCGACTTTTTTATCGAGACGGAGCTCTTCCATCTTTTTGACGAGGTTCGCCTTATTCACTTCATACGGAAGTTCGGTGATCGTGATCTGTTCACGACCACCTTTTAGCTGCTCAATCTCGGACTTCGCGCGGATGATTACCTTCCCTTTACCGGTCTCGAACGCCTTTAAGATACCGTCTTTCCCCATGACCGTACCACCAGTAGGGAAGTCGGGACCCGTGACATACTCGAGTGCGTCTTTCGCCGTATCGACCTGACCCTTCAAGCGTGCGATGGCGAGGTTGAGGACTTCCGTCAAGTTATGCGGTGGGATCTCCGTCGCATAACCGGCTGAGATCCCTGTCGTCCCGTTCATGAGCAGGTTCGGGAGGAGCGACGGCAAGACGAGCGGTTCTTCCGTCGAATCATCAAAGTTCGGCGTATAGTCGACCGTATTCTTCGCAATCGACGTCAACATGACACCTGCAATCTTCGAAAGACGGGCTTCCGTATAACGCATGGCCGCTGCCGGGTCACCGTCCATCGACCCATTGTTCCCATGCATATCGATGAGCGGATACCGGAGTTTCCAGTCTTGTGAGAGCCGCACCATCGCCTCATAGACGGACGAGTCACCGTGCGGGTGATAGTTCCCGATGACGTTCCCGACCGTCTTCGCGGACTTCCGGTACGGCTTATCGTTCGTATTCCCCTCATGGTGCATCGCATATAGAATCCGGCGTTGAACAGGCTTGAGCCCGTCACGAGCGTCCGGTAAGGCACGGTCTTGGATGATATATTTTGAGTAACGCCCGAACCGGTCACCGACGACCTGTTCGAGAGATAAGTTTAAAATGTGTTGAATCGTCGACATCGTTACATCACTTCCTCAATCGCTTTAGTCACATGTTCATTGGCGATGATCGAATCATCTTCCTGGAGTCCGAAGGCGACGTTCTCCTCAATCCATTCACGACGGTGCGTGACATTGTCGCCCATCAGGACAGACACACGCTTATCCGCAACAGCCGCATCGTCGACTGTGACACGGATGAGTGTACGCGTGTCCGGGTTCATCGTCGTCTCCCATAACTGGTCCGCGTTCATCTCACCGAGACCTTTGTAGCGTTGGAGGATATAGCCTTTCTTATACACTTTGACGAGCTTCTCGAGCGCCTCTTCGTCCCAGGCATAGTCGAACTGTTCGGACTTGCCTTTCCCTTTCGAGATGCGATAGAGCGGTGGCAAGGCGACGAACACACGGCCTGCCTCGACGAGCGGTCGCATATAACGGAAGAAGAACGTGAGGAGGAGCACCTGGATGTGTGCTCCGTCCGTGTCGGCATCCGTCATGATGATGATCTTGTCGAAGTTGCAGTCATCCAAGTCGAAATCGTGACCGACCCCGGCACCGATCGCATGGATGATCGTATTGATTTCTTCATTCTTCATGATGTCCTGGAGTTTCGACTTCTCCGAGTTGATGACCTTCCCGCGTAATGGGAGGATGGCTTGGAACGTCCGGTCGCGCCCTTGTTTGGCGGAACCACCAGCCGAGTCACCCTCGACGAGGAACAGTTCGTTCTTGGCGGCATTCTTCGACGTCGCCGGCGTCAATTTCCCGTTCAAGATGCTCGAACGTTTCTTTTTCTTCCCGTTACGTGCCTCTTCACGGGCCTTACGCGCCGCCTCGCGCGCTTGTGCCGCGCGAATCGCCTTTTTGATAAGCATCGTGGCCATCTGTGGGTTCTCCTCTAGGAAGATCGTCAGCTGCTTCGCCATGACGCTATCAGCACTCGCACGCGCCTCCGGGGAACCGAGTTTCGATTTCGTCTGCCCCTCGAACTGGAGGAACTCCTCCGGAATCCGCACCGAGACGATGAGCGTGAGTCCTTCACGGACATCACCGCCGTCTAGGTTCTTATCCTTCTCTTTGAGCAAACCGTTCTTACGGGCATACTCATTCATGATCCGGGTCATCGCCGTCTTGGCACCGACCTCGTGCGTCCCTCCATCACGTGTCCGGACGTTGTTGACGAATGAGAGGACGTTCTCAGAATAGGCGTCCGTGAACTGGAACGCGAGTTCGATCTCGATCTCGTTCTCCGTCCCTTCGAAATAGACGATCGGATGAAGCGTCGCCTTGTCGTCGTTCAAATATTGGACGAACTCGGCGATCCCTTCCTCGTAATGGAACGTCTCTTGTTTCTCGGTACGCTCGTCCGTGAGCGTGATCGTCAATCCTTTTAAGAGGAAGGCCGATTCACGGAGGCGTTCGGCGAGCGTGTCATAGTTATACGTCGTCGTCGAGAAGATGGTCGCATCCGGTTTGAAATAGACGCTCGTGCCCGTCTGACGTGTCTTCCCTGTCTCAATCAGTGTCGTTTGAGGCACACCGCCATCCGCGAAAGTCTGTTCAAACACTTTGCCGTCACGGTGAATCGTCACGACGACCTTGCTCGAGAGGGCGTTGACGACCGAGGCGCCGACGCCGTGAAGTCCACCCGACGTCTTGTAGCCGCCTTGGCCGAACTTCCCGCCGGCGTGGAGGACCGTGAAGATGACTTCTGGGGTAGGCTTTCCAGAGGCGTGCATTCCTGTCGGCATCCCACGCCCGTGGTCACGGACCGTGATGGCATCATTCTTATGAATCGTCACATCGATTTGACCGCCAAAGCCTGCGAGTGCCTCATCGATCGCGTTGTCGACGATCTCATAGACGAGATGGTGAAGTCCGCGATGGTCGGTTGACCCGATGTACATCCCCGGACGTTTCCGTACGGCCGTGAGTCCTTCGAGCACCTGGATGGCGTCTTCATTGTAATTAAATAGATCTGTTGACATAGCAGTCACCTCAATTTCGAACACACGTTCGTTTTTCTTTCCTATTGTATAGCTGTTCATCGCTGAAAAAAAGGAGACCTACCAAGGAGGTAGGTCTTATCCGAGTAGACGAGCATGTTCCACGTACAGGCAGCGATTCTCGACGTAGTCGAGTCCGGCATCGCGTACGATTTTCTCCGCCTCAGGACTTGAGAGACCGAGTTGATTGAAGACGAGCCCGACATCCCCATGTCGTACCGCATCTTCCGCGACACCTGCTAAAAATTCGCTGCGACGGAACACGTCGACGATATCGATTCTACCCGGGATGCTCTCGACGGACGGATACGCCTTGCGACCGTTCCACTCCTCGAGCATCGGGTTGACGGGGATGACGGTATAGCCGACACGGAGTAAATACTCTGCAATCTGGTTGGCCGTCTTGTTCGGGTTGTCGGACACGCCGACGACCGCGATGGTCTTCGCTTCAGACAAAAGTTGCTTCAAACGCTGATCATCCATCCAAAATCCCCCTTTGGTTTACGTTTACAGTGTAACGTTACCTTCCTTCCTGTTTCAAGTCCTATTTTCATCATAAGGTATAATGACCCAACATTACAATTTCAAGACAAACCAATATGGTTTACATAACAAATTATTGTCTACCTTTTATTTTGCGGTAAAACTTATTGGCCGATTAACTACTCGATTCAGAAACAATCATGTAACTCATGAACATTGCGTGAAATATCTATTTCACGCAATAATACGTACGAAAGCAGGACGTTTTTTAAGGTCATTTTACGGACTTCTATACAAATTTAATCATTGTTTCGTTATACTAAAAGAAAGGAGGTGTGTGATGGGAACAACCTATGAAACTCGTCGAGGAACACTATATAACGAACGGATTACTTTTTACGGCAATGTCATCGCCTGGTTGGTCCACTTCCTATTTTGCATCTTGTTTTATCGTTTGGATATGACTCTTTTATTCCTATCAAATGGCTTGAGTGTGATCTATTACACGATTTCATTCTACTTTGTACATAGACGGTGGTACGGCATCTTCTTTACCGGACTTTTTATCGAAGTCGTTTACAACGCCGTCATCTCGACCGTCATTCTCGGTTGGGAGATCAACATGCATTATTTCATCCTCATGATGGCCTATGGTGTCTTTTTCATGCCAAGCGTATCCAGAGGCCAACGCATCTTGACCACGGCCATCGCGATGTTGATTTATAGCCTTCTGTTCATCTATGTGTCCGACGGCATCGAGACCTTACCGATTCAGGTGGAACAAGCGCTCGGGCTCTTTTGCATCCTATCGACCGTGGTGATGATCGCAGGGCTCTCCTTCATCTTCGAGTCAGCCGTTGTCGAAGTGACAGATGAACTCGAACGATCCAATGAGCGATTGCAAATCCTAGCGTCTACGGATGGATTGACCGGACTATTGAACCGAAAAGTTGGGCATGAACAAGTTTCTAAAGCAATCGACAAAGCCGCTCATGAAGGCGTTCCGTATGCAATCGTTCTCGGTGACATCGATCGATTCAAATCGTTTAACGAAACGTACGGTCATGATTGTGGGGACCGGGTGCTTCAACAAGTGGCCTCCATATTATCCGATATCGACGGCATGGCCGTCCGCTGGGGAGGAGAGGAGTTTCTGGTCTACCTAACGAGTCCGTCCGGTGACTTCCTTCCAATCGTCGAGCAATTGAGACGACAAATCGAGTCGACCTCTCTCCATTACGCAGGAGAACGTCTTCATGTCACAATGACATTCGGACTTGCGGTTCGTGTTGGTCACGATACGGTCGAAGAGATCGTCAAAGAAGCGGACAACTTCCTTCGTGAAGGGAAGCGTAGCGGAAAGAATCAAGTGAGAACTACATGAAGAAAGGGGCATTCTATGAGTATTTTCCGTCAACTTGGACATCGGCAGACACCGACGACGACGAAACGCTTCGAGTTGAACGGGTTGCACCGACTACCCGCATTCATCCAACAGTTTTTTCATCATTTAGTAGCGAAGCATTATTCCAAACAGACGGCCCAGCGCTATGTGTATGACGTTTTAGATTTCTTTCGTTGGGTCGAGCACGCGAGTGGAACGGAGTTAGAACCTGAAACGATTGACTTGCCATCATTCACAGAGATTGACCATGCCGGAGCAGAAGCGTATGCGACTTATCTTGCCCTCGATCTCGAAAACGCTCCGAGCGTCATCAATCGGAAGCTTTCAACGTTACAGTCACTCTTCAATTACTTAATCGAGACCAATCAAGCAACGGTGAATCCTTTTCAAACCGTAGAACGTCCGAAACGCGGCAAACGGAACCCCGTCTATTTGACGGAATCGGAGTGGCTCGATTTCTCGACGCTCGTACGTAGCAATGTCGGCATGACGAATCGCGAGGCGAGTTGGTACGAAATGAATCGCGCGCGAGACTTTTTAATTATACAGTTACTCGGACTGACAGGAATGCGCGTATCCGAGCTCGTCGGACTCAATTGGTCCGATATCAACATTGAGACCGGAACGATTCGGGTCATCGGTAAAGGCAATAAGGAACGCTTGATCCCCATCGCAGGACCACTTCTTCCACTCCTCTCTGAGTATCGCGACACGTCGAGCGAAGGGGCGGTGTTCCAAAATGAGAAGGGACAACGAATCGCTGTACGGACGGTTCAGCATATGTTGAAAGGGCATATTGACCGCTTAAAGCCTTACCTGACGTTCTTGAGCTATAAACAGGTAACGCCACATAAACTCCGTCACACGTTCGCTTCACGTCTCGCCATGGGGGGCGTCGATGTGCTCACGATTCAACAGCTTCTCGGGCATGAATCTGTGGCAACCACACAAGTCTACGCCCATATCGGAGATGAACGGAAAAAACACGCAATATCAGGTTTGCAATAATATGTTATGTAAACTATATATCCAAATATAACCACCACCTATATAATGGGTGGTGGTTATATTTATGTGCTGGACATTGACAAAATCAAAATGGCATCATCGATGACCATAAAATAGGCATTGTCATAAGTGAGACGTTCTTCCGATTCTAAATCGAAAATCACGACACCGCTCGTAAGTCCTTCCGTATATTCATGGACGAGATAGCGGCGACCGATGACGCGTTCGAACGGTTCCACATCGATATAACGCGCACCGGTTGCGAGGTCGATGACTTCTGAGTGCATATCTGTCTCATCAACTTTGATGAAAATCGTCGAACTAATATCGTCGTACGTGAAATCAATCGGTTCATAAGCACCCCAATCGACGACCGATACTTCATGCAAGACATCAGGAGCCGTCAAATCATAGATGACCTCCTCATTCAACGAGTCAACAAACGCGGAGAATCGAAGCGTCCCTTCATTTTCTCCTAGATATTGGACCGTGTCCCCTTCCCCTTGGAGACGGAGGATATCATCGAATGGCAATTCCCCCCGTTGATCCCATATCGCCTCGACCGCCTCCTCGAGTGGACAAATCAAGAGTGCCTCGGAATGGTCAATCGGGTCGTCAGGAGAGATGCGCCCATCATCGAGTGCATTGTAATAGTCAAACTCATCGAGTCTCGCGTTGCAGACGATGTATGGAACACCATCGAATGTGGTCGTGAACAAATACAATTCTCGGAAACGTTCCGTCTTACCGACAAGACGCTCATCCCGAATACGCTCCCGTTGATTGGTCACGCGATCATAGAGCCACGCCTCATCCGATGATTCAAACGCCGTCAAAAAGAGGAAGTAACGATGATCCAGTACCCAGAACAATGTGCTATTTCCACGCTTCTCAAACGTCGTGACCACTTCTTCGGTGCCCGCCTTGTAAGAGAAGGCGATCAATTCTGTTTTGACCACCCCTTCACCGTCCGGGACCTCATTTATAAAATAGACGATGTCTCCATCGACGAATAGCTTAGGATAACCGTAATCCGCGTACTCCCTCCGGTTCAATTGTGTGATCACGCCATCCTCTTCGTCAAAGCGATAGAGCGAGAATGTCGTGCGATCTTTCTTCTCTCGATAGTAGACCGAGGTAGGGGTAACGGCGATCACATCTTCATGATCGATTGGCATGGCTCGTGCGTCAACGATTCTCATAAAGCACCTCTCTCTTGTCCGGATTCAGCGGGTTCGACTGTAACAAGCCCAGGTGGTCGTTTCGGGAACGTGATCCGTAGATGAGCATATTCAATCACATCCTGATGCGGATGGTTCTTGTCGATCCAGCGAATCCGTTGTTGATTCGCGAGGGCATGCCCGATCTTTTCTTCCATTTGGAATTTGGAGATGTCACGAAAGGCGACTTCTTGAATGTATGTTTCCTCATCGGTTTCAAACTGTTGCCAGATCCCCATGATCAATTGGCCGAGGGCTGAGACACGCCGTTCAGGGAGCGTGATCGTCCCTAGTGTTCGACTCACTTCCTTCAGACACTCGTTCGGGTCGTCCGAGACGGCAAATAGTCGTTTTGCCGTGTTGTTCATGACGCGATAGCGACGTTTCCCACTTTCAAGCCTGAGCACCTGCGCGTATGGTTCAACCGGGACACCATGAAAAAATGTTTCCGTTCCGCCCCATGCGAATCCAAACGACGGGTCAAACTTCCGGATCGTCTGCATGAAGGACATCATAAAGTCCTCGACTTCTCGTCGTTCGAGTCGAAGCCATTCGGCCAGGGCGAGGGTTCCTTTCTCTTTCGAAATCCGATCGACCGGGAAGAAGAGCTCACCATCCGATAGGCGATGAGGTTTCAATTCGACGCCGTCAGCACGATAATCGGTCGACGGCCTCCCCCCTCTCCCCGCGTAGATGACCCACTCATCGTCTGTGCTTTCGATGGCATAGGCTTGATGTGCCCACGGCGGCGTCACGTATAAGGCGGGATACTCCTCGAAGGTGTCGAGGTGAATGTACGAGCGGTCATTCCAAAGGTGGGCGACGAGGCGTACGACCTCCCCTGTCTCCGAATCTTTTGGGGCGATGTAATTTCCGGTATCTCCGATGAACGTCAAAATGTGAAAACCATACCCGTTATACAGGTGACGCACAATTCGTTCAAAGACGGCGGTCACCATGCGTTCAAATAACGGATGATCTTCATTCCGATTGAGCGTTGGCGAATCGACCGTACACATGAGCCAACCCATCCGCTCATATAGACGAACTCGGAGCGGATAAGAGATCAACGGAGAAGAACTCGCATGAATCTCAGTCAAGCGGATATTGGACATGTTTTCGACTTGCAAGGTGAAGCCGCTACGTCTTAACTGTTCCTCCATCTTTTTCTTCCAGTTGATCGTCTCCATCCCATTCACTCACTTTCTCTCATCATCTCATTGTGAATTTTTCCCGATTCTCGTTTTACACAAACGCTTTTCGTTCCATTTGCGCGCTCAGTCGCTGAATCGCCTCGTCCAATAGTTCACGACGTGTCCCGATATTCATCCGTTCGAATGATTCACCTTGAGGACCGAACGGACTACCCGGTGACAAGAAGATTCGGACGTCTTGATGCAGCCAAGACTTCCGCTCCTCGGCTGACATCGGTAACTCTGAGAAGTCAATCCAAAGTAGATAACTCGCTTCCGGACGGGTCGTATGGAGCATCGGGAGGTTTGATTCGATGGAATCGATCACGTCATTCATTTGTTGCTCCAATTCTTCCCGTAACTGATCGAGCCATTGCTCCGCGCGGCTGTCGGTATAGGCGGCGATGATGGCAGTGTTCGCGAACGGTGTCGGGAGCACGTGATGTTTGTTCTGTACTTTCGTGATTTGCTTCCGCCACTCATCGACCGGACAAATGATGTAGGACGCAAACAATCCGGCGATGTTAAATGCTTTTGAGGGCGCACTTACCGTGATGACACGTGGGTTGAGTGTGCCGATTGCGGTATGTTGATGAGACGGGAACGTCAAATCTGCATGAATCTCGTCAGCGACGACAATCACCTCATATTGATCCGCGAGTGCTACGACCTTTTCTAGTTCCGCTCTCGTCCAGACACGTCCAACTGGATTATGTGGGGAACAGAGTAGGAAGAGTTTCGCTTGCTTCATCGCTTCCTCGAGTGCGACAAAATCCATCTCGTAGCGCTCGTCAGTTTTTTTCAACGGGGCATCGAACACTTGTCGCTTGGAGCCGACAACGAGTTCGTGGAATGGTGGATAGACAGGTGACTGGATGACGACGCCATCTCCGACTTCAGTCAACGCCTCGACGATATGAGTCAACGCAGGTACAACACCGCTAGAGAATAACACATGGTTCGGGTCTACAATCAAATCGTGACGTCGGCCGTACCAATCACTGACCGCCTTCTGCGCTTCAGGTGCGAACAATGTATACCCGAATTCCCCTTGAGCGGATTTTGCGGCGAGCGCCTCGGAGATGGACGGGGCAGTCCGGATATCGATATCCGCTACCCAAAGCGGTAACACATCCTCAGATAAACGGAACCATCGTTCCAGCCCATCCCATTTCACCGAATTCGTACCTTTACGTACAAGTTGTTGTTGTAAAATTGATTTCATGTTCATCCCTCCTTCTCCTACTGTATCAAAGTTGATTCGACTGCGTGCCAAAAAAGCATGGCAGTTTCTTGCCGACTTCGTTATACTCAATCGAGATAAGAAAGGAGGCACGTCAATGCGTGTTACCGTCATTCGCAACAAACGAAGAAAAAAAGCCGCATTTTATGTCACGCCAAACGGCATCGAGCTGCGTATTCCATCACGTTTGTCTAAACGAGTCGTCGACCGCATACTAGAAGAGCACGACACATGGATTCATGAGATATCGCAAAAGCTCCCTCGACAGACGTCCGTTCTCGATGAGGGGCTCGTTTTTCATGGGAAAAACTATCCGACCAAGATAGATGATGGCACGACTCTCCGATTTGATGGCTCCTCATTTTTCGTTCCGAGGAGATGGGACGAAATCGCCCTGGCTAAACATTATGAGGCATGGCTGCGCGAACGCGCGCTTGAATATGTAATCAACCAGGCACCGATTTACGAAAAATTATTGGATGTTAAAGCGAAAAAGATTCGAATTGGTCATCAAAAGACACGGTGGGGATCATGTAGTTCGAACGGAACCATCTCCATCAATGTCCGCCTCATGCTGGCGCCAAAAGAGATGATGGACTACGTCATCGCCCACGAATGGGTGCATCTCGTCCACTTCGACCACTCTGCCTCATTTTGGGACACGTTACAAGCCATCCATCCGAATACCGTTACAGCGAAAGAATGGTTGAAACGACGCGGACATACGTTACAACTCAAAAAGACCGACTGACCCGGTGTCGGGTCAATCGGTTCACAGGTTGGATGTAAACGTGTCGGCCGTATCATGTAACTCGGCTGCGGCCTGCTCGAACGAATGGAATCGCTGCATCGTCTGCTCCATCGTTTCGGCACTCAACTGAATCTCTCGATTCGATTCGGTGACGCCGTCGAGAATTTTTTGAAGTTCTAGATTCATCCCTTCCGTGTTCGAGTTGACGTCCACGACCGCGCGCTCGACCATACGTGAGAGGTTGCGGACCTCTGTCGCAACGACATTGAATCCGAGCCCGTGCTCCCCGGCTCGTGCCGCCTCGATGGTAGCATTCAAGGACAATAGATTCGTTTGTGCGGCAATCGCTTTGATAGATGAGGCGATCTTTGTAATGTCTTCCGCTTGTCGTCTTAAGTTTTGTAGGGCGTTCAAGTTGCTTGCCGCATCTTCGGCGAGCCGTTCTATCGTCCCATTCAATACGAGCGTATCATGCATCCCTGTCTTCGCCCGTTCGTCGAGCACATCGGTCATCGATTTGAATCGATACGCGTAATCCTCAATCACCTGTTGCCGCGCGGTGATGTCTGAGGCGATCTTGACGACCCCGATGACTTCCTCCCCATCCAGGATTGGCATATAGGTCGCCTCGAGCCAAATCGTCTCTCCTTTTGCATTCAACCGTTCCACCTTGTCGGAAAAACTGAATCCGCTCCACAACTTTTCCCAGAGCGCCGGATAGTCTGGGCTATTCACGAAGGAGGAATGACAAAACAGATGATGTTGCATACCGAGCATCTCTTCCCGTTTATATTTCATTGCTTTTGCGAACGTATCATTCACATCGACGACACGTCGTTGACGGTCAAAGCGTATCATTGCCATATTCATCTCGATGGAGCGTAAGACATGGTCTGACGTGACCTCGTTCTGATTCAAATTACTCATACATTTACCGACCTTTCTTGACAATAGGATATTTTCGTACGAAATCGTGACTATCAGTGTAACGTATCCTGTCCCATTTCTTTATCCTGTTTTTCTACAGAAGGTCAATATCTTGGTTTTGAAGTATTTACCAAGTGAAAAGACGCCGATTGGCGCCTTTCACTCATCTAAATCAGGGAAATAGGAGAAGAACGTTTCCGCTCCCGCACTGCTCAGTTTGAACGTTTGGTTTCGTGATTCATCCGTCACATAGACATCCACTTTTTTAGACCGTTTCTTGAAGCTTAACTGAAACTCTTGCCCTTTCCATCCATCGATGATGGTGAGAAGGGGATAGTCTCCCACTTCTCCAGCTCGATCCACCGGTTCTGCCTCCTCAAATGCGTTCATCAAATCAGACATGTCGGTGCCAGCCGCGCGCAATGTATCCGGATAATTCAATGTGGCCTCCACATCTAACGGGTTTTTATGGAGAAAGAAGAACGGACCGCGCGGCACGGAAGGATTGGCAATGAGTCCTGCTTCAGTTGTTTCTTTAATGGACTCGTTCGTGGCAAACTCGCCTTTCGTGTACGTCAAGCTAACCTCTTCTTCCACACGTTTCCCATTTTTCATGTATGAGAAGATGTAAAGAGGTGTCTTAACTCCTGGCTCTAATGTATCCGTCTGAAGGACCCGTTCGACTTGTAATCCTTCAAACTGGATGGGGACATGTGCGCTGTCTTTCTCATCCCATACAAGCAACGGTTGAATGGATGTCGTTCCGTTCGTAGTTTCGAAGTAGAAGTGGGCGGTTTCCAATTTGTCATTATATCCGAGTGCAATCTTTGCGGTTCCCATTTGCGCATTATATGGTTCAATGGTCGAGATGGGAAAGATTCCTTCCTGATCACCAACTGTCAAGGCAATCGCTCCATTCAAGGGAGAAGTCAAATGAACCATCGTGTCTTTGAACAGGTTGATGGGCATCCCCAGGTACTCGGATGGGTCACTCTGTTCTGCGACTTCTTCTTCCTCTTTCGTACCCGCTTTCATTTTCGGGACGTTCGGAACTTCGATACCTGCTGATAAATCGAGGAAGTCCGGTAGTTCATCAATCTTCCCTAATTTCATGTTGGAATAGTCTCCATCATAGCAAATGGTGTAGTTTTCTTTTCCTTTCAAGAAAGTCACCAATTTATATGAGCTCGGATCATAATCTGATATCATGACTTTCCGATTCACCGCATATGAATTGAAAACCGTCACGTCCCCCTCAATCTGAGGGAGCGGTTCACCCGTACAAGCGCCGAGAATTGCAGTCGACCATGTCTCTGAGTCCGTATCCATCTGGCTCGCATATAAATCGTTCACGTTCCATTGCTCAGGCATATAGTCTAGCTGCACGACATCCATTTTTTCACTACCACAACCCGATAACATCCCGACTGTGCTTAACATCAATAGCATTCGTTTCATCATGACTCTTTCACCTCCGGAAATAGATCCAAGAACCGTTCCGCTCCTTTGCTTGATAATTTGAATGTTTGATCGCGGAGCGGGTCCGTCAGATAAACATCGATTTTTTGAGATCGTTCCTTGAAACTTAACTGAAACACTTGACCACCCCAACCATCGACGATTGTGAGACGGGAATAGTCAGTCACATCTCCAGCACGTTTGACAGGTGTTGCGTCATCAATCGCATTCATCAGATCTGATATGTCGTTCTCTTCAGCCATTAGCACGTTTGGGTACTGAATATCGAGCGCACCGTTTAATGGCTTCTCATGAACATAAACGAATGGACCATTTGAATGGCTAGCGTTTTGAACAGGATCATGTGTCGAAAATTCACCATTCAAATAAGTTAAGCTGATTTCCTCATTCACACGTTTCCCATCTTCAATGAAGGAGAACCTGTAGAGAGGCGTCTTGACATCAGGTTCAAGAATGTCTTCCCGAAGTACCTGTTCTACTTGTAGACCTTCGAATTGAACCGGCTCGTGTTTATGCTCTTTTTCATTCCACACGACTAAAGGAAGCAGGGTCGTCAATCCGTCTTCTTTCTCGTAATAAAAATACGCTTCTTCCGATTGTTCGTCATACCCGAGCGCGATTGCCACTTCTCTCGTTTGGGCATTAAACGGTTCTAAATATGAAAGGGGGAATAAGCCTTGTCGATCTCCAATCGATAAATCAATCTGGCCATATAATGAGGGTGTCACATGAATCATCGTCTCTTCTAGGAGAGAGACGGGCATAGGATAGAAATGACCTTCGTCTTTCTGTTCCATTTCTTTTAATTCTTCATGTGTACCCGTGCGAATTGTCGGCGTACTCAAGATGTCGATTCCTTCTTCCGTATGAACGAAGTAAGGGAATTCATTTATCTTTTCCGCCTTTATTTGTTCAGAAGCACTGTCATAGCAAACGGCATATGGTCGATCTCCTTCCATATACATCACGATTTTATATGCATCATCGAATTTTCGATTCAATTCATACGAGCGATAGACGGTGACGTCCTCTTCGATTCGTGAAATTGCATTCCCGGAACACGCATCGAGTAAATCACTCGCCCACGTCTCCGACTTAGCATCCATCCGCCCAGAATTCATCTCTTTCACATTCCAGTGTTCCGGGAGATAGTCTATCTTTACGACATCCATCTGTTCATCATCACAACCTGTCATCAAACCAATACAGCAAATGAGTAAAAGAATTCGCTTCATAATGTTTCCTTTAGGCGCGGAAATATGTCTAAGAACGATTCCGCTCCTTCGCTCGATAATTTAAATGTTTGATCGCGGAGCGGGTCCGTTAAATAGATATCGATTTTTTTCGAACGCTTTTGATAGCTGATTTCGAATACTTGACCCTTCCAACCGTCTGTTAAAGTCAAATATCGATATTCTGAATCTTCTCCGCGGCGATCGACGGGGTCTGCCTCATTGACGATGTCGAACAATTCTTTCGCTTCCTCTTTCGTGGCATCACTATATTCTGCGAATTCCATCGCCCCTCCATTGTATGGTTTGCGATGGACGATGACCCTTGGCCCGACTTCTTCAACAGGCAACCAATCCTCAAACATCGGATCCGGTTCTTCTCCTTCTTTTAAAAACAAGCCAGGAGCGAATCGAATCGTCATCGTTTCGGTCACACGTTTCCCGTTTTTCAGATAAGAGAAAGTATAGAACGGAGTTTCCTCTTCTTCGTTCAGTTCACGAGCTGTCGCGACAGTCTTGATCTCTAACTCGGAAAAGACGGTATTCTCTTTTGACTCCGGGTCCTCTAACTCATCAAACTCAATCGGCTGAGGCATGAAAAATTGACCATCAAACGAGTAGAGAATATATGGACGAAACGTCTTTTTATCATATCCGATGGCAATCTGTTGATTCGGCATCTCAAATCCTCGCGGCTCGAACTGCGCAATCGGATAACGGATCACCTTG
>Ga0334892_1001420_pt1 | contig 20612 bp, 17 predicted proteins | sample GraSluR3_MG_4_FD_207213 | JGI IMG/M metagenome (GOLD analysis project Ga0334892, IMG submission 207213) | Sludge microbial communities from methane-producing bioreactor in Wageningen University, Netherlands - Granular Sludge_15_04-R3 | ecosystem: Engineered > Bioreactor > Anaerobic >...
TGCGCCGCGGGGGGGGGGTGGGGGGGGGGGGGGGGGGTGGGGGGGGGCCCCCCCCCCCCCCCCCCCCACCCCCCTATTCCCTCTGACGCTGAGTAGTTATTAGTGTGGATAATAAATGGAATATTCACTGTCTCGTTTGGGCATTAAATGGTCAGGGTTGTTCTTCAATCGCAATTAGGTTAATTAGCCTTTCAGAAAGACGATCTCAACATCGCCACTAAAAATGCAGTCAAAACATCTCGCTTTAAGTATTGACAAATCAATTTAAATGATATATAAAATATATTATATGATCTATTGAATAGACCATGTGATCTTACCATTAATAAGATGAGGTCAGAAGATATGTTGCTGGAAACGTTATTTGGTTCAAAGAATCGTGAACGGATCCTGATCTACCTGCAAGCAAGGGATGAAGGATATGCGCGCGAAATAGCCCGATTCTATAATACAGATTATTACCCGATCTATAACCAGCTTGCGAAACTCGAAGCTGGTGGGGTCATCGTCAGCCGCAAGGTAGGTCGCACGATCGTCTTCCAGTTCAATCCAAGATACGCGCTCTTAGCAGAGTTGCGTGCCCTCTTAGAAAAAGCTCTATCCTTTTATCCTGAAAATCTTCAGGAGCAGCTTATAAGGAATCGTCGCAGGCCGAGAAGGCGGGGGAAACCGGAATGAAACCGATCCAAGAGATGAACCAGGCTGAATTGGCAGCTTTTGTACAAGAGCACCTCAGAGCGCGAGAAATCGAGGTTGTCTTGTCCGGAGGCGCTGTCGTTGGCATCTATAGTGATGGCAAGTATGTGTCCAAGGATATTGATCTGGTCAACGCACAGTTTGTTGAAAGGCACCGAATTGAATCGGCTATGCAAGAAATTGGTTTCATACCAGTTGGTCGTCATTTTGAACACCCCAATTCAGATCAAATCATTGAGTTCCCAACTGGACCACTTTCTTTGGGAAGTGACAAAGTCACTCAGATCAATGAAATAATGATGGAAACGGGGATATTACGAACGCTTTCACCCACGGATTGCGTCAAGGATCGACTTTCCCATTATTTCCATTGGGGGGACCAGCAGTGTCTGGTTCAAGCAAAACTGGTGGCTGCCAATCACCTTATCGACTTTAATGATGTTCGAAAATGGTCTATGCGTGAGGGGAAAGGGGATGCATATGAGGAAATTAAAGAGGACATTGAATAAATAATGCAATCCTAATACATTAGTCACGTTTGATTTACTTTTTATGATGAAAAACAAGTTAATTACCCAAGCATTGCAAATTCCTCGGATTGCGCACGTTTTTTGATAAGCTATAGACGGACATGGTTTTATTGGGCTTCAGATCACCAGGTTTGTGCTAAATAATTAATGTTTAAGTCTTTAAAATATAATAATGAACGATGAGGAGTGGCGATGGAGCCTTCTAAAAAACCTTATATCAATCATTAGTTTTGCATGCGGATTGATCGCCCTGGTCAGCATTGGCATCATCATCGCAGCTTATAACTTGACGGAGTCAACAGAAGGCTTCCTGTTCATCACAGATGGCATCATGATGCCCATACGAAACATCAGTGTGGTGGTAGCGCTGATCACAGTCTTTCTGGCACTCAGGGAAATCAAGAAAAAGGGTCACACCAAGAAAGGAAAATGGTTAGCCTGGATGGGCATTTTGATCAGTGCGGGCATCCTTCTATCTGGCGTCTTCGTCAGTTTTACGTTTCTAATATCGAGGATCTTTCAATAATTGTGAGTAGTGCATTGTGAATGGTCCGGCTCATTTTTATCATTCATCTTTCATGAAATCCTCGTATCGCAGCGGAGTAGGACCATTCTCTTGAATCTTCCCCTCTTAGGGGTTATCCTTCATACACTGTAACTGCTCAGGCACCCCCCAATTCCCTCACACGCTGAGTAGTTACCATACACTACTTATAAATATGAAGGAACATACGAACTGGTGAAATCGAATTTTATCCAAAACCTGCGCCTGGTTGGCTTCCCCCTGGGGTTGGGTCTGACCAGTGTGCTGGTCAGCGGCACCCTTAACCGGGTGATGATCGTTGAGATGAACATCCCCGCTGTACTGGTGGGATTTTTCTTTGCCCTGCCATTGCTGATCTCGCCACTGCGGGTGTGGCTGGGGTACCGATCGGATGCATTCCCTATATGTGGGTTGCGGCGGGAACCGCTGATCATCTTCGGGTCTCTCCTGGCCGGGCTGGGCGTGGCGGGGGCAACCCTGGCACTGGTGGAAACCGACGCTTTTGGCGGGCTATTGATCTTTGCCCTGATCACAGCCTTCCTTGCCTATGGATTTGGAAAGACTCTTTCCAGCAATACCTTTGAAGCCCTGCTGGCGGACAAATATACCGGTGATCAACGCCCACGTGCGGTCACATTTTTTAAGGTGGCCATGTTTATTGGAATCATGCTCGGGGCCGTGCTGTTAGGGCGGCTGTTGGATCCTTTTTCAGAGTCACGTTTGTTGTGGATTGTGGTTGCAACGGCTGTGGGTTCGTTTTTGCTGGCCCTTTTTGGCATTCTTCGTCAAGAACCCCGGCATTTAGCCATCCAATCTGAGAGTCAGGAAGCGCGCGGCATTGATTTTTGGACCACCTTCAAAACGATGATCTGGGCTGACCCGCAAATCAGGCGCTTCTTTATCTTTGTAATGCTGACGGTGATCGGCACATTGGCACAGGATGTCCTTTTGGAGCCTTATGCTGCGCTGGCTTTAAATATGTCTGTCGGTGAGACAACCCGCCTGACGGCCATCTGGGGTGCTGGGACATTGCTGTCGATGGGGGCGGCCGGTGCCTGGTTGATCAAGCGCTTTGGTTATGTACGGGTGGTGCGGGTTGGGTTGTTTCTGGGCGTGCTGATCTTTTTGGGATTGATCCTATCGGGTGTGTTCTATCTTTCGGGATTGTTCCTGTTGTTGGTGTTCTTTTTGGGCGTGAGCAGCGGGCATGCTCTCAGCGGTGATTGATTTCACCACCCCTGAACGGGCGGGGCTGTTGATGGGCGTGTGGGGCATGGCGCATAACTTGGGTCAGGCTGTGGGTAATCTGCTCAGTGGGGCCGTGGTTGACGTTGTCCAAGTTTTGCAAGGGGATGCGCTTACTGCTTATGGCGTGGTATTTGCCCTGGAAGCTGCCTTGCTGATGGCTGCTATATGGATGTTAAACACAGTCAAGATGACCAATGCGCGCATCCTCACGCCGAGTCGTTATCGTGAAGCGCTGGATTAAAGCCATTATTTGTAACTACTCAGCGTGCGAAGGAACATCCTTCAGAGCAGTTATCATTATTTTTAATGGAGGAGACCATGAATTTATCAGATGAGATCAGAAATGAGCTGATCAAAGCGCAACGGACGGAGATCACCGAATACCATGTGTATAAACGGATTGCCAAGACGCTGCCGGACGAAGAAAACCGCCGGATCGTGGAGCAAATTGGCGAGGATGAGAAACGCCATTATCAGATCTGGAAGGGGTACACCGGCAAAGATATGCCGCCGAATAAATTGCAGATCTGGCTCTACACGGCCATCAGCCGTCTGTTTGGCTTCACCTTTGGCTTCAGATTGATGGAGCTGGGAGAGGAAAAGGCGCAGGTCAATTATGAGAAGATTGCCGATCAGATCCCGGAAGCTAGGGATGTGATCGAGGATGAAAATAACCACGAAGACATCCTGCTGGCGCTGCTGGATGAAGAATCCCTGATCTACGCCGGGTCGGTTGTGCTGGGGTTGAACGATGCCCTGGTGGAGCTGACGGGCGCTTTAGCGGGGTTGACCTTTGCCTTTCGGGATGTAAAGATCATTGCCCTGTCGGGGTTGATCACCGGGATTGCGGCGTCGCTGTCCATGGCAGCCTCTGAATATCTGTCCACCAAATCTGAGGAAACTGAGAAGGACCCTGTGCGAGCAGCGATCACCACGGGTATTGCTTACATCATCACGGTGGCCTTGTTAATTTTGCCCTACCTGTTGTTAAACAATGAATACATCAGCCTGGCGATCTCCCTGACCACATCCGTGGTGATCATTGCGCTGTTTAATTTCTATTTATCTGTCGCCAAGGACCAACCCTTTGGAAAGCGCTTCCTGGAGATGGCCGGCCTGAGCCTGGGTGTGGCGGGGGTCAGCTTTGTGATCGGGATATTGGTCCGCAACTGGTTTGGGATCGATGTAGGTTAATGATCTAACCAAGCCAGATGGTGTAATGTGGCTTTTGTTTACTTTTTACCCAAATAACCAGTACCTGCTAACGTGTACTAAGCGTTCAATACATGACCACCCACTCACCACTTACATTCCTTAATTCACCATCAAATCTCCCGTCTGGTAAAATCAGGCCATGATTATTGAACAGGTGACCTCTTGAAATCGAAGACCCTGAGGTGGTCCCTAGGTGGGTTGGGGGTGCTCTTTATTATCAGCAGCCTGGTCATCACCTATGTGGAATTCACACGTTTCACCAATCGAACAATCGTCTTCCCAGCTGGCAGTCGCGTTGCAGGCGTGCCGGTCGATGGTTTAGATTCCGACGCAGTTGAGTTAAGGATTACTGAATTCTACAGTCTGCCCCTGGTATTGACCATCAACGGCGCTTCGATCCATGCTGATCCCAGTTTACTGGGTTTTGTAATGGATTCCGCAACCTTGGTTGAATCCGGAATCGAAGGGCTTGACCCGGGTCGTTTTTGGGATTTCTTATGGGGCAAGTCGATCGCGTCAGCACCAGTGGATGTTCCGCTGACTGCCAGGGTGGATCAGGATCAAATCCGTGCTTTTCTCAGCGATGAGATCGTGCCTCGCTATATCCAGCCGGGCATCCAGATTGCCCCGATCCCAGGCACGACGAATTTTACAGCCGGTCAAACCGGCCAGCATTTGCTGATTGATTCGGCGGTGGCCGACATCCAGGCAGCCCTGCTCTCGCCCTCAACGCACCAGGTGGCCCTCCAAATCGGGGAAGGCGTTCAGGAATCCGCCAGTTTGGAAACTTTGGAAGTATTCTTGCGCCATAATATCGAGTGGATTGGGTTTAACGATTTGATAGAGATCTACCTTGAATCCATGGATAGCGGGGAAACGCTGCACTTTGCCCTGCGCGGCAGCACAGCGGTAGCGCCGGATGTGGCCTTCACTGCTGCCAGCACCATTAAAATCCCGATTATGATCTCGGTTTTAAGGCGGACAGCCGAGCCAACCCCTGAAGCGGTGGTGACACTCCTCCAAAGAATGATATCTTTTTCTGAGAATCCACCCGCCGATACGCTTATGTCGACTTATCTGGATGAAGTACGTGGACCCTTGATCGTCAGTGAAGATTTAGCCACCCTGGGTATGGAAAATACCTTCCTGGCTGGGTACTTCTACCTGGGTGCACCCCTTCTGCAGCGCTTTACAACACCTGCCAATACCCGGTTAGATATCATTTTGGACCCCGATATTTACAACCAGACGGTGCCTTCTGAAGCCGGAAGGCTGCTGGCGGCAATTTATGCATGTGCCGAGGATGAAAGCGGCTTGCTGACCGAGACTTTCCCGGGTGAGATTTCACAGACAGAATGCCAATTGATGGTGGATATCCTGGCAGGGAACCGGATTGGCCTGCTGATTGAAGCTGGGCTTCCGCCGAACGCCAGTGCTGCCCATAAACACGGCTGGGTGCAGGAGTTAGATGGACAAATCCGCTCGATGAGCGATGTAGCGATCGTCTTCACACCTGGTGGGGATTATGTCCTCAACATCTTCATTTATGATGCGATTAGGTTGGATTTCGATCAGGGCAATCGCTTATTCGCACGACTCTCCCAGACGGTTTATAATTTCTTTAACCTGGATGATCAAGCACACTGGTGGTTTGATTAAATGATGAAAGTGATCCTGACCCACGAACAAGCCGATATGGATGCTCTGGCATCGCAATTGGGCGCGTGGCTGCTGCACCCCGAGGCAATCCCATTGCTGCCGCGCAGCATCAACCGCAACGGTCAGCGCTTTATCAACCAGTATGGGGGAGATTTGCCCTATATCGAATTCAAAGCATTACCGCGTGCGCCCATTGATTCGATCATCCTGGTCGATACGCAATCCTTGATCACCCTCAAAGGGATGCGTGAAAGCACCCGCATTCTGGTCTATGATCATCATCCCAGGCGCGACGACCTTAATCCTGAGTGGGAATGCCACTTGGTGAGCTTTGGGTCAAATACGAGCCAGATGGTTGCTCGTATCCGGGATGCGGGCATCAAGCTCACCCCCATCCAGGCAACGGTTCTGGCCTTAGGTTTATATGAGGATACCGGCTCATTTACTTATGGTTCAACAGCGCCTGAAGACCTGTTAGCGGCAGGCTTTTGTTTATCTCAGGGTGCTGATTTAGATATTGTGACCCGCTTTCTCTATCCACCCCTTTCACCAGGTCAGCGCAAGCTCTATGATCGGTTAATGAAAAATATTCAGACTTACATTATCCAAGATCAGACCATCCTGGCTGCAAAAGCAGATGCCTTGGATGTCAAGGATGAGATTTCCAGCGTGGCACACAAGATGCGCGATGTGCTTAACCCCGATGCCCTGCTGCTTTTAGTAGCCACCCAGCAGGGGATTCGCCTGGTGGCGCGCTCGACCAGCGACCACGTCAATGTGGCATCCATTGCGGAATCAATGGGGGGCGGTGGACACAAACGTGCCGCTTCAGCCCTGGTCCGTCCGGAAGGTGCACTCAACAAGGATGAGACCTTGCGCTTTCTGGATGAGCAGTTTTCTGGAATGGTGTCTAATTTGGATCAACATGTGACACCATCCATTACCGTTGAGGGGATCATGTCTAAGGATCCCTTGCTCCTCTCGCCGGATACACCCGTTCAAGAGGCACACCGGCTGATGCAGCGTTACGGTTATGAGGGTTACCCGGTTGTTGAAGACGGAAAGGTGGTTGGCTTACTCAATCGGCGTGAGGTCGACCGGGCTATCAGCCACGGGTTGGACCTGACGGTCAAGAGCCTGATGCTGGCTGGCGAGGTCAAGATTGCACCAAATGCCTCTCTGGACGAATTACAGGCTTTGATGGGCAAGCGGGATTGGGGCCAGGTCCCTGTTGTCTCACCAGATACAGGAGAGATCGTCGGGATTGTGACGCGTACTGACCTTTTGAAGACCTTGTCCCCTATGCCGGATATGCCCTCTCAGGACGAGGTGGCTAAAAAATTAAGGCTAGCCGTACCCTCAGAGCGATTAGCGTTATTACGTGCTTTGGCAGCAGAGGCGGACAAGATTAACCTGCCGATTTTTGTTGTGGGTGGCTTTGTGCGCGATCTGCTGCTGGATCGTCCCAGCCTTGATTTTGATATTGTGGTTGAAGGTGATGCGATCTTTTTTGCCAATCGATTGGCTGACCAGTATGGCGGACGGGTGCTCACTCATCGTCGCTTTGGAACCGCAAAATGGGTTATCCGGGGGATCGCTGAAGATTTGATCCATAAACTGCCCGTACCGGGAGAAGACGACCAATCACGACTGCCAGATAGCCTGGACCTGATTACTGCACGCACTGAATTTTATGAGCAGCCTGCAGCCCTGCCCACGGTTGAGAGCAGCAGCATCAAGATGGACCTACACCGTCGGGATTTCACCATCAATACCCTGGCGCTACGCCTGGAGGGGGTGCACTATGGCAAGATCCACGATTATTGGGGTGGATTATCCGACCTGCGCAAAGGGCGTATCCGGGTCTTGCATGCGCTTTCTTTTGTGGATGATGCTACCCGGCTGCTGCGGGCTGTGCGCTTCGAGCAGCGATTCGGCTTCCAAATTGAACCGCGCACGTTGGCCTTGATGGAGGAGAGCCTGCCCTTACTCAATCGTCTGACCGGCGCTCGCATTCGCCATGAGATCAACTTGATCCTGGCAGAGCCAAAGGCCTCCGAAATGCTGGCGCGCCTGTGGGAATTGGGCATTTTGAGTACCATTCATCCGGCTTTGTCGTGGGACGAAGCGCTGCAAGACCGGTTCGATCGGCTTGATGAAGAAAAGATTGATCCTGTCTGGGAACTGCCAGAACATTTTGGCAGCCTGAGCCTCAGACAAACACTGGGTTACCTGGTGTGGCTGGGCGAATTATCTGAGGTGACTCTGCGCTCAATTGTTTCACGACTGCGATGTAAAAGCGAGCTCAAAAAACTGCTGGTGGGGGTCAGCACCGTCCTCCAGCAATTGTCAAATTTACACGCTGCATCACCCAGCCAGGTTGTGCGCGCCCTGGAAAAGATCCCGCGCGCGGCGCTGTATGCGGCTTATTTGATCATCACTGATGAAGATTTGCGCAGTTTAATCCGCAAATACGTTACCAAATGGGGGGCAGTTGAACCGACAATTACCGGTGATGACCTGCGCAAGATAGGTTTAAGTCCTTCGCCAGCGTATGGACGCATCCTTTCAGCCTTGCGCGATGCTTGGTTGGATGACGAGATCACATCCCCTGATCAAGAGCAGGCTTTGCTGGAGCAATTGTTGGCCGCTGAGGAAGAGGCGTCTGCTTAAACATAGGGCACGCATGGACTTAATCACCCGTTCAAAAGGCAGTACAAATATTTCAAAGTTGGTCATCCGCCCGGTGATCCAGGAAGACTTACCCGGTTTGGAATGGGATGGTGAATTCTGGAAGTACCGCGAGATGTTCGCCAATCTTTATCAAAATACACGCTTAGGGCGGTCTTTGATGTGGGTGGTTGTCGATCCGCAAGGAGCCTTGATCGGCCAGGCTTTTGTGATGCTAAGATGTGCTGAACATGATGCGGCTGATGGCGAAAACCGGGCTTATATGTTTTCTTTCCGGATCAAATCTGGTTGGCGCAATCAAGGCATTGGCAGTTTCTTGTTGCAGTTTGTGGAAGAAGATCTGCGTCAACGTGGGTTTATCAGCGTGACCTTAAATGTCGCCAAAGACAACCGGGCTGCCCTGCGCTTATACCAACGTTTGGGGTACCGTGTGATCGGGTCACGCCCGGGGATCTGGTCTTATCGGGACCCGGATGGTGTTATTCATCATGTCAATGAGCCTGCCTGGCGGATGATGAAAATCCTAACAAACGCATGATCCTGCATCGTTTTCTGTTTGACGATGCCGGTAAATCCACTGGATAAGAGATAAAAAAAACGCCAATTAACTTAAAAAATTTTCACTGCAAACACCTGGGAGCGATGAGGGACATGTGGTATAGTAAGCCCCTGAATAACAATATTTATATCTATGCCTAACGGAGAAGGAATGATGCTTAAAAAAGGTTTTCTGGTGTTGATTTTATTGTTAATCGCCTTGAGCGCTTGTCAAGCCCCAGCTGAAGAAGAGGGCCGCCCATTGGAGGGTGAGCCATTTGCCATATATTTGATTAGTGACCCACAAATCACAAGCCCAGATCTAAAGAACTATGATTTGGACGAACTCCCCTTGGCTGCGGAGCCTCTGCTTGTGACTGATGAACTGATCGGTTACAACTGGGAACTACACACCTTTGACTTGACGCAGGAAGCCTATTTTAAGTTGATTACTATCTTTTCGGGTGGTTTACCAATGAGTGGCTTGCCTTTTGCGGTCGTAGCCTACGAGGAACCGATCTATGCCGGCGCCTTCTGGGCATTATTTTCCTCCCTCAGCTTTGACGGCGTGGTGATCCTGCAGCCGATGGATCCAGCTGGGCAGACGATGCAAATTGCCTTGGGTTACCCAGGTGCAGAGTTTTTCACCGGGGAAGACCCGCGCGGGAACCCCCGCCTGCAGCAAGCTCTGGAGGATGCGGGATTGATCAGGGAGTAGGAAGCAGGCGATTGGGAAGTAGGCAATTAGGCAATTAGTTATTAAGTGATTGGGAATCAGGTGTTTTAGTATCGTATTTTGGATTCCTTCAAAAAATTTCTACACTTCTTTCCTTTCTCCACATTCCAAATACCAAATTCCGAATACCGAATAACAAATTACGAATACCAAATTCCAAATACCTCATCAACCCCCGACTATTCACCATGCCCCATTCTCTGCCTTAAACTAAAATGACCCTCCGGAGACTCGAACTCCGAACCAATTGATTAAGAGTCAACTGCTCTACCAATTGAGCTAGAGGGCCATTTGAGGCATATATTATAGCACACTCTCACGGCAAATTTAAGCCGGGGGGCGAAAAAATTGAACACTCAGTGCCTTTCAGCTGATTATTCATTTGAGGATTAATCATGAGGTAAAGATACGTTCAAAGGATTATCAACAATAAATAATAAAATTGACTTTAATACCCCCACATGCTACAATTCTATACTGAAATGCAAACGGCTCGACGGCCGATGACGGCCACAGGTATATTTTTAGCATTATTAATGGATTGAAAATTCGTTCTGACGCTGCCCTGACCGGCCCCATGCCGCAGGGCATTTTTAATCACACCAACACTGGTGCACACATCAAATTGAACTCAAATGGGATCACCCATTTATAAATTGTTTATAAGAACAAAAATTATTTAGTATTACTTAAAGGAAAGTACAACAATGACAAACAATAAAATATTAAAAATCATCCCGACTGGGGGCGTTGGGGAAGTTGGGAAGAACATGACCCTCTACGAGTATGGAAATGATATCCTGATCGTCGATGCGGGCATTATGTTCCCCGAAAATGACATGATCGGGATCGATTACATCATCCCCGATTTCGAATATTACCTCAAGGATAAGAAAAACCGCGTACGCGGCATCATCTTCACCCATGGTCACGAAGATCATATCGGTGCCATCCAGCACTTGCTGGAGGTGGTCAACGCACCGATCTATGCTACACCGCTGACCCGCGGCCTGTTGGAAGTTAAGCTCAACCGTTATGGTTTGAAGGGCAAAGCGGACCTCCGCACGGTACACGCCGGTGATAAAGTCCAAATTGGATCCTTCCAGGTGGACTTCTTTCACGTATGCCACTCCATTCCGGATGGCGTTGGCTTGGGTATTGAGACACCCGCAGGATTGGTTGTGCATACCGGGGATTACAAGTTTGACCATACGCCGGTTGATAATTGGCCCACTGATTACGCCAAACTGGCGGAATTTGCTGAGCGGGGCGTTCTGGCATTGCTGGCAGATTCCACCAATGCCACCGACCCCGGTTGGACTGAGTCGGAACGCACCATTGATAAGGGTCTTGACCAGGTCTTTGAGAAAGCCAAGGGCCGAATTTTAGTGGCCACCTTTGCCTCCCTGATCTCTCGCATGCAGCAGGTTGCAAATGCAGCCGAACGACATGGGCGCAAGATTGCCTTCACAGGGCGCAGCATGGTTGATAATATGAACATGGCCCGAGATCTGGGTTATGTGGACTTCCCTGAGCGGCTGGTGATTTCCATCGAGAAATCACTTTCTATGCCCGATGACCAGGTGGTGCTGATGTGCACTGGCTCCCAAGGTGAACCCCGTTCGATCATGGGGCGCTTGGCCAACGGCACCAACCGCAAGTTCAATGTCCGTGAGGGCGATACGATCGTGCTCTCATCCCATCCCATTCCAGGCAATGAAGAGCCGGTCTACCGCACAATCAACCAGTTGTTCCGCCGCGGCGCGGATGTGATCTACGAATCGATCGCCCCAGTCCATGTCTCAGGGCACGCCAGCCAGGAAGAGATGAAACTGCTCCTGCACTTGGTGCGCCCCAAGTACTTGATCCCCATTCATGGTGAACTGCGGATGTTGAAGCAGCATGCGAAGCTGGCTCAAGAAGTTGGCATCCCACAGGAAAATATCGCTGTGGTTGAAAACGGCCAGGTGATTGAGTTCATCGATGGCAAACTGCGCCTTGGTGAGCGGATCCCTGGCGATTATATTTTCGTAGACGGTACCGGCGTGGGCGATGTGGATCGAAGCATTGTCCAGGAGCGGGAGAGCCTCGGCCAAGACGGGATCTTGGTGGTCAACCTGGCGGTTAATCAATCCGGTCACTTGAAGGGTGATCCACAGGTGATCATCCGCGGCTTTATGCTGCCCGAAGAGTTTGAACCGATGTTGGCTGGCCTCAACAAGCAGATTAAAAAAACCGTGAATCAATCCAACGGAAACATGGATAACCAGGTGCTGAGGGCCGTCAAGTCCTACCTGTACCAAGAGACAAAGCGCAACCCCTTCATATTTGTGAACATCAATCGAGATTAAGCGATTGTCAAAAAGGATCAGCGACGCAGATGGCCTGCGTCGCTTTTTAATTTAATCAGTTCAAAACCAAATCATGGCATGGATTAGGATCTTCTGCGCTGGTTTGAGGTAGAATCGCCAAATGCATCGGCCATGGGTTGAGTCAATGAACGTCTTTCTGATCCTCATCCGTATCATCAGCGCTGTTTTGGCACCCATCGGCGCCATGATTTTGTCTTACCTGATACTGCGCTATACCCGGGAAGATCATGGGCATTCAACAGGGGAAAACCAAGCCTGTCTACGCTGCGGTCAATCCCGCCAGGGGGCAAACGGAGCCTTTACCTTTACCGAAAGGGTCAGCAGCCCACGCGCCAGGGTTGCTAAGAATCAGCCGATCTTCCCTGATACGAACATCTTGGGATCGGAGAGCCACTTCATCTGTGATGTTTGTGCAAAAGGCTATTTGCATCGTGAGATCCTCATTCAGGCTGGGATGGTGTTGTGTTACCCAGTATATTTACTCGTGATCCTCCCGTTATTTGGCGAAAGTGGCTTGGCATCCCATTTTCTGGTAGAAACCAGCCTGGTGCTTCTAACGATCGCCGGAATGGCAGCCATTGCGGACTTATTCTTGTCGGTCCGGCAGGGTGAGCGGTCCTTGGCTGATGTGCGCGACCGGGTGGTGATCCGGGTGCGAAAACCCAGGGTTGGGAAACAATTCAGTTATTTCACCCGGACAGAAAGCCGGCACCTTGACAAACGCGCTCTATAGCTGATGATCAGTACTGGCATGATCGATCAGGCGCCTTAAAAACCCGAGAATTTTAAGGCGTTTTCCGTCGGGTGAGATTTCCTCGTGCTATAATACCTTATGCGCATGCGTCCTGGATATGAGAGCAAGGGCGCAATTTTTAACCAGGTCACTTGCTGAAAAATTATTGTTATGTCATTTGTTCACCTCCATGTTCACTCCACGTATTCCATCTTAGATGGATTCAGTCAGATCAAACCGCTTGTGTTGCGCGCCAAACAACTTGGCATGCCGGCGCTCGCTTTGACGGATCACGGCACGATGTACGGCACGGTGGAATTCTACAACGCCGCCACCAAAGCTGGGATTAAGCCCATTATCGGTCTGGAGACCTACCTAGCCGCTCGAAAAATGACCGATCGTGAACCGCATCGCGATAAAAAATCAGCTCATTTGCTGCTGCTGGCGGAGAACATGGCCGGTTATCAAAATTTATTGAAGATCGCCTCTGCTTCACAGTTAGAGGGTTTCTATTACCGGCCAAGAATTGACCATGCTTTCCTGCAGGCCCACAGCGCAGGGCTGATCGTGACTTCTGGCTGCCTTTCAGGTGAAATCCCACGCGCCTTATTGAATAATGACCTCGAACGGGCAGAGAAATCGCTGGCCTGGTACCTGGAGGTCTTTGGGCGGGAGCGTTTCTTCATTGAGCTGCAATCCCATGCTGTGGATGGCCTGGCGCAGACCAACCAGCGGCTGATCGATCTCGGGAAACGTTATGATCTGCAATTTGTGGCCGCCAACGATGTGCATTACATCAACCAAGAAGATGCCCGTCTGCAGGATATTTTGCTCGCCATCCAAACCGGCAGCCTGCTTTCAGACCCGGACCGCATGCGGATGGACGATGACACCTATTATTTGCGCACGCCGGATGAGATGCGTGCGCTGTTTGGGCATATTCCCGGTGCCATTGAAAATACATTGATGATCGCAGAAAGGTGTGAGGTGGATTTGAGCCCTTCGGGCTATCACCTGCCCCTGTTCACCGTCCCGGAGGGTTATACCGCCGCAACTTACCTGCGTCACCTGTGCGATCAGGGGTTAGAGCGAATTTATGGTCTGGGTTCCCAGGAAAAACGTATCCAGGATCGCTTGAATGATGAGCTGGATGTGATCCACGAAATGGGCTTTGAGGCTTATTTCTTGATTGTGTGGGACCTGTGCAAACACGCTCAAGAGCGGGGTATCTGGTACAACGCGCGCGGATCGGCTGCCGGCTCTTTGGTGGCTTATGCCCTGGACATCAACTTGATCGATCCCATCGAACACGAGCTGATGTTTGAGCGCTTCTTGCAAAAAGGCCGCGTCAACATGCCGGACATCGACCTGGACTTCCAGGATGACTGCCGGGGGGAGATGATGCAATATTGCGCCGAAAAATACGGCCAGGATAAGGTCGCCCAAATCATCACCTTCGGCACCCTGGGGGCGCGGGCTGCCATCCGTGATGTCGGTCGTGTGATGGATATCCCCATTTCAGAAGTGGATAAAGTTGCTAAACTGATCCCCGCCATCCCGGGCAAACCCGTCACCATCCAGGAGGTGTTGAAGGACTCCGGTGAGCTGGGAGCGCTGTACCAATCGGGTGGGTTCTATCGCGACCTGATTGACACCGCCAGCAAGATGGAAGGCACGGTGCGCAATGCCGGCACCCATGCCGCCGGTGTGATTGTGACCGATAAGCCGATCATTGAATATGTCCCTTTGCACCGCCCCACCAGCCACAGCGATGACAACCCGATCAACGTCATCACCCAGTACGAGATGTCGGTGGTGGATGAGCTGGGCTTGTTGAAGGTCGATTTCTTGGGCTTGGTGACCCTAACCATTATGGCGCGCGCCTGTGCGCTGATCAAGGAACGCCATGGTCAAGACTTTGACCTCAGATCAATCCCGATTGATGATCCTGAGGTGTTTGCCTTCATCAGCCAGGGGCACACCAGCGGTATGTTCCAACTGGAAGGTACGGGCATGACCCGCTACATCACCGAGATGAAGCCGCGTGAGCTGGCGCATGTGATTGCGATGATTGCCCTCTACCGACCAGGACCGATGCAATTTATCCCTCAATACATCAACCGCCTGCACGGCAGGGAAAAAGCAACCTACCCCCACCAGGCGCTGGAACCCATTTTTAAGGACACTTTCGGTATCCCGATCTACCAAGAGCAGATCATGCAAGCCGCCATGCAGCTGGCTGGTTATGAGGCCAGCGCGGCGGACAGCCTGCGCAAAGCGATCGCCAAGAAAAATGATGCCCAGCTTAAGAAACATCGTAAGTCCTTCATCGCAGGCGCCCAAGCGCACAGTAATGTCAGCGCACAGGACGCTGAGCTGATCTTCCATGATTGGGAAGAGTTTGCGCGCTATGGGTTTAACAAGAGCCATGCGGCCGACTATGGGGTGATCGCTGTGCAAACCGGGTATCTCAAGTACCACTATCCGGTTGAATACATGACGGCGCTGCTCTCTGCCTGGAAGAATGACATCATCAAGGTGGCGACCTATGTGGCGGATTGCCGGTCTTTGGGGATCGATGTGTTGCCGCCGGACGTCAACACCAGCGGTTATGACTTTGCGATTGAAGACCGGGAAGAGGGCGGTCCCGCCATCCGCTTTGGTTTGGGCGCCATTAAAAATGTCGGTCAAAACCCGGTTGACCTGATCATCGCCGCGCGTGCGGACGGCCCCTTTACAGACCTGACTGATTTTGCGCACCGCGTGGACTTACGGCAGGTCGGACGACGGCCGCTGGAGTGTTTGATCAAGGTCGGCAGCCTGGATGCCTTTGGTGCCCGTCAGGTTTTGCTGAATGGATTGGATTGCATCATAGCCGTCAGCAGCAGTTATTTCCGGGCCAAGGAAGCGGGGCAGCTGATGCTGTTTGACGCTTCGGACGCTGTTGAAGACAGCATTGTGCTCAGCGATTTGCCCTATTACAATAAGCGGGAGGAATTGCTGTGGGAGCGTGAGCTGATTGGCTTGTATGTGTCCGATCATCCCCTCAGCCCATATCAAACTACCCTGGCGGAGCGGGTCACGCATTTTTCCTATCAGCTGGCAGAAATAGGCGAGAACGAGACGGCCACCGTGGCCGGGATGGTCGACCGCTTCCGTCAGCACCAGACTAAAAAGGGCAACACCATGGGTTTTGTGACCCTGGAAGATCTATTTGGAAAGATTGACCTAGTGATCTTCCCGCACACCTGGGAGCAGGTCTACCACCTGGTGGATATGGACAGGATCCTTTTGGCTGAGGGCCGCGTGGACACGGCCCAAGGCGAGCCCAAGCTGCTGGTGGACAAGCTGACCCCGGTTTCGCTGGACGAACTCGCGGAGGACCTTGAGGAACCGTCTCTCATTCAAGACCCGCCCTTCAGCCTGGAAGATGATTTTCTGGAGGATTTCCTGCCTGATCTTCCCCAGGATGACCTGGAACCGACGGACCAGCCGGTGGAGAGCGATGAAGAAGCGGCTGAGATACCCAGTGAAGATCCCCCCGGTGCCTCTGAATCCCCTGCATCTCAGATCTCGTTGGTTGAATCAGGGACGACCCCGGACGACCCGGTCCCGCCAGCGGATGATACGGATAGCACGTCCTACACAGCTGCTGACGAAGCGCCTTCCTCACCAGCACACCAGGTGCGAGAGCCGCGCCCAGCGCCGCGCACATTCCACATCCTCAATCAACCTCTGCCCAAACCCGATCCTCTGCCGCGACCGGATCAAAAACCGCGCTGTATTTTCATCACTTTGGATACTAGCGGCGACAAACAGCAGGATGTCAGGCGCTTACGTCGCATCCACGGCATCCTGATCTCACGCCCCGGTCGGGATCAATTTGCCTTCCGCGTCAGGGAGAACGGCTTCTGGTATGAGATCAACTTCCCCAACATCACCACGGGGCTGACGGATACCTTGATCCACAAATTGCGCGGCATGATGGGTGATCAGAATATCGATATTGCCCAGCTGCCTTAGGATCAAGCCAAACTTAATAGTTTTGTAACGGCTCAGGTACCCCCCAATTTTAACGCCTGCTGCGCCGTTAAAGTTTTTTTCCAGTTCTTGCACACAGCCCCACAACTTTCGCCCTGTTAACCTTTACCTGATTAACCATCCAGCCCTTTTCTGGTAAAATGCAATCCAAATGCGTAACTGCTCAGGCAGTTCTGCTGTTGAAGGGTGGGAGGTGTGGTGTGGCGGCAAAGCCACCACACCACCCAATTCCCTCGGTTGCTGAGTAGTTTCCCAAATTCAGAGATTTGAATGGATGAGATATGTCTCGTATTGAAATTGATGTGAACCCGGTGACCCATATCACTGTTGACGCCATTGGACAACCCGGCGAGCGCGTTTTTTACCTGCAAGGCCAGAGCCCTGACCAGGTGATCACGTTATTGGTTGAGAAGTTTCAAATTCAAACTCTGGCCCTGGCGATCGAAAACCTGATGGCTGAACTGCAGGAAAAAACACCCGAACTGGCTGATGCCTCACCCATTTATGACGAAGATGAGATGCTGCTTGAACCGCCGTTGGACCCTCTGTTTCGCGTGGGAGAATTGAGCCTGGGATATGACCAAAACCAGGACCTGCTGATCCTGATCGCCAAAGAAAACCCCAGTGGGATGGTGGAAGCCGATGAGGAAGAATTGAGTGAGGTGCGCTTCTGGTGCACACGTTCCCAGCTGTGGGCTATGGGCCGCTGGGGGATCGAGCTGGCCAGCCGCGGCCGTCCGGTGTGGCCGTCCTCCGGCGAACCAATCCTGCCGCCCGGCGAATTCTCCCCCAAGAATAACGGTCATAAAACCACCCCCTGAAAGACGATCCATGCTGGATAAAGCTGCCGTCCTGACCGCCCTCCAAATGGGCACGCTGCTGCTGGAAGGCCAGTTCATCTACGGCTCCAACTACACCTTTATGGTTGCCTGCCAGTACGGGGAGCAGACCCTCGCAGCCGTTTATAAACCCTTACGCGGTGAGCGCCCGCTTTCGGACTTTCCTGATCAGACCCTGGCGCGGCGTGAGGTGGCTGCCTATTTGGTCAGCGAGGCCTTGGGGTGGAATTTGGTCCCGCCGACGGTCTTCAGGACGGATCATGCGCCCCATGGGCCGGGTTCCGTCCAGCTGTTCATCGCACACGATCCGGATTTGCACTACTTCACCTTTCGTAAACGGCACAAACAGCACCTGCCCAAAGTGATGCTGTTTGACCTGCTGATCAATAATGCCGACCGCAAGGGGGGCCACCTGCTGTTCAGCCCGCATGGTGACCTGTTCTTGATCGATCATGGGCTCAGCTTCCACGTGGAGGACAAACTGCGCAGCGTGGTCTGGGATTATGCCGGGGAGCCCATTCCACCCGACCTGCTGGCGGACGTGGCGCGCATCGTCCCGGCCCTATCCCCGGGGGGTGACCTGTACTGCGCCCTGGAACCCCACCTGGCACCGGATGAGATCGCCGCCATCTGGCAGCGCGCCCAGGCCTTGCTGACCAGCGGCGCATATCCCCTGCCGCCGGAGGACCGGCGTGCGTATCCCTGGCCCTTGGTATAATCAGGACAGCATGATGACAGCCAACACACCTGACCGAATCATCCACAATAGCTCCCAAACCCTGACCCTGGCGGGCGGACCGCAGCGCGGCCAGCGCCTGGGGGACCTGGGCATCCTCGAGGACGGCGCGGTGGCGCTGCAGGGCGAGCGCATCCTGGCGGTTGGCTCAAGTGCGGACCTGCTCAGGGCTTATCCCCAGGCTGAACGGCTGGACGCGGGCGGCGCCGTGCTGATGCCCGGGTTTGTCGACCCCCATACCCACCTGGTGTGGGCCGGGGACCGGGCCGATGAGTTCTCACTGCGCTTGGGGGGCATGACCTACATGGAAATTTTGGCGGCGGGCGGCGGGATCCTCTCCACGGTGCGGGCCACCCGCACGGCTTCAGTGGCGGACCTGGTAGCACAAACCCGCGGGCGAGCCTGGGCGGCTTTCTCCCACGGCACCACCACCATGGAAGTTAAAACCGGCTACGGGCTGACCTTTGAAAGCGAGATCAAGCAGTTAGCGGCCATCCTGGCCTTGAACGAGGAAGGACCCCTGGAACTGGTGCCCACCTTCATGGGCGCGCATGCCGTCCCCCCGGAGTATGCAGGGCGGACCGCGGCCTATGTGGACCTGGTGTGCCAGGAGATGCTGCCGGGCGTGCACGCCTGGTGGGGGGAGCACGCCCCCGGTCAACCGCTGCCCTTCGTGGATGTGTTTTGTGAGCGGGGCGCCTTTGACCTGGCGCAGTCCCGGCGCATCCTGGAAGCCGCGCGCGACCTGGGCTTTCCGCTCAAGATCCATGCCGACGAGTTTGAGAATTTAGGCGGCGCGGCCCTGGCGGCTGAGCTAGGCGCGACCTCTGCGGACCACCTGGTCAAGACCTCCCCCGCCGACATCCGCGCATTGGCTGCATCGGACACGGTGGCGGTCTCATTACCCGGGACGCCCTTTGGTCTGGGCGAAAGCGAGTACACCCCCGCCCGGGCCTTCCTGGAGGCGGACGGCATCCTGGCATTGGCCACGGACATCAACCCGGGCACGGCCTGGTGCGAATCAATGCCGTTCATGCTGGCCCTGGCCTGCCGGGGGATGGGGCTGACCCCGGCCCAGGCGATCGCGGCAGCCACCATCAACGCGGCCGCGGCCCTGGGGCTGCAGGACCGGGTCGGATCGATCGAGCCCGGCAAAAGTGCGGACCTGCTGATCCTAAACGTTAACAATTTTCAGCACCTTGGTTACCGTTTCGGCACCAATCTTGTAGCTAAAGTGATTAAACGGGGCAGGATCTACCCGGTCAAGTAGCCTGCGCCTGCCGTCACGACCCTGACCGGTGCTGACAACCATGGAGCAATTGTTTGACATCCTGTTAAAATTAACCTTGGCCGGGATCATCCTGCTGGCCGGGATATTCATCCTACGGGGCTTGTTCAAGTTTGCCTGGCGGATGATCCGGGTGGCCTTGATCTTGCTGGTGGTGGTCCTGGCAGCGGGTTATTTCTTGGGATTTTTAGAGCCGCTGATTAATATGCTGACCTTTTAGACATCCGGTGAAAATGGAAATCATCACCATTGCAGAAGCCCGTACCTGGTATTGCGCCGCAGACCCGGTACACGATTTTGAGCATGTGCTGCGGGTCTATCGCACTGCCGAGTGCCTGGCCGAAGTGGAAGGCGCAGACCCAGAGGTCGTGCGGGCAGCAGCCTTGCTGCACGACGCCTGCGGCAGCGCACCCGGCGGGGAAGATGGGCAGCGCGCCGAGCATCACCTGGCCTCGGCCGAATTTGCGGGCCAGGTATTGGCTGAAAAAGGCTGGCCGCCCGAGAAGATCCAGGCGGTGCAGCACTGCATCCGCGCCCACCGCTTTCGGGGCCAGGACGAAGCGCCCCTCACCCTGGAAGCGCAGGTGCTGTTTGATGCGGATAAACTGGACGTGCTGGGGGCGATCGGGGCAGCCCGCACCATCGCCTATGCCGCCCTGGACGGCCAACCGACCTACGCAGAACCCTCGCCGCAGTTCCTGAAAACCGGCGTCAAAGCGCCCGGCGAGCCGCATTCTTCTTATCATG
>Ga0334892_1001428_pt1 | contig 20479 bp, 23 predicted proteins | sample GraSluR3_MG_4_FD_207213 | JGI IMG/M metagenome (GOLD analysis project Ga0334892, IMG submission 207213) | Sludge microbial communities from methane-producing bioreactor in Wageningen University, Netherlands - Granular Sludge_15_04-R3 | ecosystem: Engineered > Bioreactor > Anaerobic >...
TAGCCCAAAAGGGGGGAAACAGCCTGGGCTTAACTGACCCGCAAATACCCCGAAAAGACAAACCTAGAGAACGGTGCTTGGTCACCCACCCCTAGGGCCGGAAATAAATTGTCGTTTAGCAGGGGCTCTCCCATACCCATAAAAGAAACCGCATCTACCCCTTCCTCTTCAAAATGGAAAAAAGCAATTGGCAACCAAGAGCCAAACTCTTCTTCCGGCTTCTCTCTTAGCTGTTGGGGCAAAAAAACATTTTGGCAAAATCAATTTCTTTCTGAACAAAGATACCTCTGATGATTTGAGTCAGGCGATAATCGGGCTGACCAGAACAACTCAAAAATAAGGCTAGCCGTTGAAGTTTATTCATCGTTGAAAAATAGTCAATTATTTTTCAAAACGCCTTTTTGGTCGGGTTTGTTTTTTAGGCCCCGCCTAAGAAGAAGATCGATCTTTTTTTTAACCTGATCAGGTTTTTGAGCTAACACAAAGGCCGCCTCTTCAGAAACTCGACCAACCAAAGAATTAAAAACCCTTTTTTGGCTAACAGTAAACTCTTTGTTTTCTCCTTTCCGGGAATAATAGAGGTCTTTGGCCAGATCAACCATGGCAAAAAAATCATTCATTGAGGTAATCTTTCTAGTCTGATCAAAATTAATTAAGCCGGAAGGGGCAGAGAAGAGAGAAAATTTAGCCAAACCCTCCCTAATTGCCTTTTTAGACAGCGGTCGGCGGATATTGGTTTCTGACAAGTTGTCTTCCGGAATAGTACAGACTAAATCTTGGTTATTGTTCTTCCGATAGAAGGGGCGAAAATAAATTAGTCGTGTTTTTCCTTGGGAAGTTGTAATTTGGCTAATCTTAAAAACCCGATAAACTCGACCAAAATCTATAATCTTATCGCCAACTTTTAAGGTTCCCAAGCTATCTTCGCCCATAACCATCAATTCTCCTATCAATAAGAACATTATATCACAAATTAGTCTTGACATTCTGGCAGTCAATGTGATACTCTGCTAATAGTAAAGTCAATAAATATCAAAAAGGAGGTGAGAAAAATGGCTATTGTCAAAGTTGATCCTTGGACAAAAAATTTCCTACGACCTTTCTTGGGTGATGAAGAGGGATGGTTTGCCGAAGATGGCAGCTTAACTTCCTATGAAACCGAAGACAACTTCGTTGTTCAAGCTAATGTTGCCGGTGTTCCTGCCGATGAGGTCGACATTTCTATTGATCGAGGCGTGGTAACAATTCGAGCTGAACACGAAGAAAGTAACGAAGAAAAAAAGGCCAAAAAAGTCGTTTACCGAGAAGGCCGAATGGCAAAATATCTTTACACTACTTCTGTTCCTTGCCCGATCCTGTCGGAAAAAGCTCGAGCCGACGTTGAAAACGGAGTGGTAACTGTTACCATCCCCAAGGCTCCGGAAGCTAAACCACAAAAGATTAAGGTCGCCAATAAAAAATAAACCGGCGCCCTATTTTTTACCCTCGCCCTCCGGGGCGGGGGTGCTATTTGTTAGCTTTTTATTTAAGAAGAAAGTTTTTGGTTGGCCTTTTTTAAGTTCTGGGCGGCTCTTTTCTTTAAATCAGCCTTTAGCTTAATAACTTCCCTTTTAAGGCGGGCAACTTCATCTTCACCACTACTAACGGCTTGGTTAATTTTTTTTCGGGCCTTTTCTCGAGTATCTTCGTTTAAAAAAAATACCGCTGCCGCTCCACACAGGGCTCCTATTAACGTCGCCGCTAAAAAACCACCACCATCACGACGATTGTTGTCAGTCATATTTTCACCTCCTAAAAAAATCTTAAAAACAATTCTAATAGCTTAGCTTTTATACCGGTGCCGGTCTCATCGATAAATCGACGCCAAGATCTGACCGCTCTTTTAAAAGTCACCAAGGCTACTATTAGTTTGATGCCAATAACAAGAATTAGCAGGGTTAGCAAAATAAAAAAAGCGGCCCCAGAATAGTAAAACAGTTCATTTGCCATCATAATTCTTTTTTGAAAAAATTCTTCACCCCCTTAATCTATATCCTTACCTTAAGTAAAACAAAAAAAATTAATCATTGCAAGTCCCAATTACCTTTTTAGAAAAGATAATTGTTTAGAAAGAAAAGGATCCGTCTAGCATAGGCGATACTCCCCAAATCGAAAGGGAGCAAAAAGATGATATAAAAAAATATTTTCCAAAATTAAAAAAGCGCCCAAAAACAATTTTTGAGCGCTAATTTAACAGATAGTTTCTGCCTTTAACAGCAGATTATCTTGATTCTTGGGGTTTGGCAAAATCAACTTTAATTGTTCTCCCATCGAAATCTTTACCGTTGAACATTGAAACCGCTTTTTGGGCTTGTTCTTCTTCGGCAAATTCGACAAAACCAAAACCTTTTGAACGACCAGTGGCTCGATCGGTAATTACCACGCTATCGACGACTTCACCAGCCTCAGCGAAAAAATCTTTCAACTGATCACGATCAGCAGTATAACTGAGATTGCCAACATATAATTTTTTAACCATTATTAATCACCTCCTAGAGTCGGAATATATTAATATTAGAAGAAGTAAAAAAATAAACCGATACTTTACGAAGTTTGGGCACGAGAATAAATAATGAAATAGATATAGGCTAAAAACAGTTTAGGGTAGACTAAACTAGCCCTTATTATAACAGGTTAAACTTAAAAGTAAATAGATCTAGCCAAAAAGCGCCTTTTTTGAAAACGAGGGTTTTGGCTTTTCTTTACCCGACACCGGTTAAGACTAGATCCTACTCCATCACCCAAGTTGATGTTCAAAGCAACAATCAACTCTGACGGCTCAATGACCGTTGAAGAAAAAAGATTGTTTAGTTTCAGCTCCTCGGGAGTTGGATCGTGAGGGCTTTCCTGGTGGTGGCGGTGGCGCTGGGTAATTAACATTAAAAAAGCCACGAACCCTAAAAAAGGATCGCGGCTTTTTTTAGTCTAATAATATTTAAAAGCTTATTTTTGTCTTTTAAATATTAAACTTGTCGGCGAATTGACCAATTAAGGGTAGTGGCTTTTCTTCTCCGTTTAAAACATTGATAATCCCCATTACGGTCAAAACAAGGCAGGTCAAACCACCAACAAAAGCAATTGGCTGACCCAAGAGAGGAATAATGCCAATTATGTTAACAGCGATAACGGTAACTAAAAGAACTAAACCTTGTTTGGCATGAAAACGGACGAATTTATTTTCTTTGGCTGTCAAAAGAGGAATTAAAACTAAAATGCCAATATAGCTCAAAAGGGCCATTACCTTGTTATCACTAACTTGTTTACTTGTTGTCATTTTTGGATTTTCACCTCCCTTGTCAAATTAATTCAACATCAGAATACCACAAAAAGAACCTTCTTACCAGACTAAATAGCTACAAAACAAAAATACCAGCTTAGTGGTGATGTTCCTCCTCGTACCTATCAGCCTCGGCCTTGGTTTTGTGAACCGTGCCATCAGGATGATTGGCCGGAGAATAAATAGTGTAAAGCTTTAATTTTTCGGAAAGGGAGATATTAATAATGTTGTGTTCTGCCCCGGCCGGAACGATAACGGCATCGCCATCACCAACCTCAAACTCATCACCATCGATAATCACCTTGCCTTCACCGGCCTCAAAACGAAAGAACTGGTCAACGGCATCGTGAACTTCTTGACCGATTTCTTCACCTGGGCCAATGGCCATCACCACCAACTGAGAATGATCACCAGTAAATAAAACTCGACGAAAATCTTCGTTTTCTAAAGTTTCTTCCTCAATATTATCTTGATAAAATTTCATCATTTTTTCACCTCCCTTTTTTCCCTCGTCTTTCTTCTTGTTTTAAAAATTGTTCGAATTTCCCGGGGTCCTTTTGGGCTCCGTTAACACCAATTCGACCATCACACTGGGTTACATCTTCATCAACTAACTCTTCTGTCTCCCCAATATAAAGATCGTTGTCGGGGTCATAATCGGGAGGACGGTTCTTTTTGCCAAATTCGGCCATGGTACTCATGTCAACCTCTCGGGGGTCTCTTGGTAATTCACCAGGCATATTCAGTCCAGCCAAATATGCTTCCCAATCTTCTGGCGAACCTGCTTTGGAATGAGGAGCCGGTTTTTTCACTTTGGGAGGCAAGCCCTCATTTTCGCTCATAAAATGATTATAACAAAAGAGTTATTGCTAGAAAAGATGGTAATTTTTGCCAAATCTAAAAAAACCAAAAACTTGCCATTTAACGGGCGATTATTTATACTGGTAGTTACTAGAAAAATAAGCCAATAACCTGCCAATAATCAATGTTTAAAGTTCTAGGCTTTACAAAAGCTCAATGCTCCCAAAGCAAAACCTTCTTTTTTTGCCATTATAAAGGCGCCGCTTATTCAATCATCCAAAATAAAAAACCGCTCCGAACCGGGCAAATTTTAAAAAGCAGTGATGGTTTTAACTTTAAAAAGGCCCGGCCCAAAAGCCTATTTGTCAAAACCTATCCCAAAATCAAAGAAAAGAAAATCGCTTTCCTAAACCAGCGCTACCATCATCTGCTCGCCCCGGGTAGTGAATATGTTGACCCAGAATCTTTAAAAATCGAAAATGCTTTTACCACCAATGAGGGAGTTTTGGTCTTTTTCCACTATCAAAACCCTCAAAACAATCAAGTCGAAATTGGGGTAATAGCCTTTTCTCAGGAAAAAGACCCCAAGCTTCTTTGGCGCAGTAGTGAACCGGTTTGGCAAATAAACCCATCCTCAAAAAACAACTCGCCAATCTTTATTGATTTATTAAAAATCAGGGGGCAATATTTAGCTTATTGGTTAATCGACGGGGCAATTTGGGCTATAGTTTATCCCGATTATCGTATCAGCGGCCAAATCGAAATTAGGAAGAGCTATCAGTTAACCAAACCCGCCCAAAACCCACTTATTAGGCCTGAATCAAAAAATGCTTGGGAAGCCTTTAATACCTTTAATCCGGCGGCAATTTATGAGGCCGGTAAGGTTCATATTTTCTATCGAGCCCAAGGTTTTGACTATGTTTCCTCCATTGGCTACGCCACCAGCAGTGACGGCATCAAAATTGATGAGCGGTTTGACCGACCGGTTTTTGTCCCTACCCAGCCTTTTGAAAGCACTAAAAAGCCTGGTCAATTAAGCACTGCCTATTCTTCCGGTGGTTGTGGCGGCTGTGAAGATCCTCGCCTAACCCGAGTTGAGGAGCGAATTTATATGACTTACGTTGCTTTTGATGGTGTCACCGAACCCCGAATTGCCCTCACTTCAATTGCCCTAAAAGATTTTTTAAACCGCAACTGGCTTTGGAAAAAGCCGATTCTAGTTTCACCGCCCGGGGTGGTTGATAAAAGCGCTTGTATTTTACCGGAAAAAATTAACGGCCAATATGTTATTTTCCACCGAATTTTCCCTGATATTCTAATTGACTTTGTTGATTCTCTCGACTTTACTAATGGTAAATATTTAAAAGGCCAATATCACATTCGCCCCCGTTCGCCAATGTGGTGGGACAGCCGGAAAATCGGCGCTGGCGCTCCACCCCTAAAAACTAAAGATGGTTGGTTGTTAATTTACCAGGCCGTTGATGACAAAGAAGGTCATCGCTATAAAGTGGGAGCGATGCTTTTAGATTTAAATAACCCAACCAGGCTTCTTTATCGCTCCCGACAGCCAATTATTGAACCTGATCAGTGGTATGACAACGACGGCTTTAAGGCCGGAGTAGTTTACCCTTGTGGCGCGGTTATCATTGGTAATAATTTATTTGTTTATTACGGCGGCGCCGACTCTTATGTTTGCGTTGCCACGGCTAACTTAGACCGCTTTTTGGATCAGCTAAAAACTACCGGTAATGCTAAACTAGAAAATGCTGTTATTAAACCAAAAAACTAAAAAAATGATCAATAATTTGAAAGTGGTCCGCCATCCTAAGAACCCAATCCTTTCTCCTGATCCAAAAAATCTTTGGGAAACCGAGGGGGCTTTCAATCCCACCGTTGTCAAAGACGGCCAATATCATCTCCTATATCGGGCGATGTCGGCCAAAAAAGAGCATCTGGGCCAAAAAATGACCGTTTCTACCATTGCTCATGCTGTTAGCAAAAATGGCGTCGACTTTACCAAAAGAGGGGTTTTAGTTGAACCGGAAAAAGAATGGGAAAAATACGGTTGTGAAGACCCCAGAGTTACCAAAATAAAAAACAAATATTATATTTTTTACACCGCCCTGTCTTGCTATCCGCCAAAACCAGAGGGGATCAGGGTTGGCCTGGCCATTAGCAAAGATTTAAAAACCATTCAAGCCAAACACCTGGTCACCCATTTTAACGCTAAGGCGATGGCTCTTTTCCCGGAAAAGATTAACGGTCAATATGCGGCCGTCTTAACCGCCGATACCGACCAGCCACCGGCTCGAATTGGTTTGGCCTATTTTAATCAGCTGTCCGATATTTGGTCGCCGGGTTTTTGGAACAAATGGTATAAATGCCTGGATCATTATCGACACTCCATTAACTTGCGCCGCTTAAACTCCGATCAAATCGAAGTTGGCACGGTACCAATTAAAACTAAACATGGCTGGTTGCTAATTTATGCCCATATTCAAAACTACTACACTCCCGAAAAGCGGCTTTTTAGCATCGAAGCCGCCTTATTAGATAAAAATGACCCAAAAAAAATTATTGCCCGAACCGATGGACCAATAATGGCCCCAAAAACAAAATACGAAAAAAAAGGCGCCGTCGACAATGTGGTTTTTCCTTCCGGAGCCACGCTTGAGGGTAAACGCTTACGCCTTTACTATGGTGCCGCCGATAATCATTGCGCCCTGGCCGAAATTGACATCAACGACTTATTTAAAAATATGTTCCATAACCCTACCAAGGAAGTTTTTTTGGCCACTAAATATCATCATAATCCTATTCTTACTCCCCGCGAAGAAAATTTATGGGAGGCTAATTCCGTTTTTAACCCGGCCGCAGTTTACGAACAGGACAAATTTTATTTGGTTTATCGGGCTCAATCGCCGGATCATACCTCCACTTTGGGCTTAGCCGAAAGCGATGACGGTTTCCACTTTAAGCGTTTTAATGAGCCAATTTATACCCCCCGAGGGGACTTTGAACAAAAAAAAGAACCAGGGCGGCTTTCTGGTTGTGAAGACCCCCGAATTACCAAAATGGGGGACCAGTTTTACATGTTTTATACCGCCTATAACGGCATTGATCCTCCTCGCGTAGCGATGTCATCAATCACCGTTAATGATTTTGTTAATCATCGCTGGGAGTGGTCTGATCCGGTTGCCATCTCTAAATTTGGCGTTCACAATAAAAACAGTTGTCTCCTACCGGAGAAAATCAATGGCCAATATGTTATCCTGCACCGAACCGGGGGGAGAGATATCGCCATTGACTACGTTAATAGCCTAGAAGAACTAAAAAAAGAAGAAAATTGGCTTAAAAAAGAGCAGGCAATTTATCCTCGGCCTAATGGCTGGGATGGAGAAAAAATCGGTATTGCCGGCCCACCAATTAAAATTAACTCCGGCTGGCTGCTCCTGTACCACGGTGTTTCCGATATCGACCATCAATATCGGGTTGGGATGATGATTTTGGACCAAAACGACCCCGGCAAAGTTCTTTATCGAAGCAAATACCCAATTATCAAGCCCACCGAAAAATATGAACAAATTGGTGATGTTCCTAACGTGGTTTTTCCCTGCGGAGCGATCTTGGTGAAAAATACTCTTTTTATCTACTACGGCGGTGGCGATAAGGTGATTGGCATGGCCACCGCCCAAATAGACGAACTCCTAAGCCAAGTAATTTTCTAAAACCCGCTTGGGCGTTAATAATCTTTAAATTTCCCTCGCCAACGGATCGGTTAAAACTAGTTCCCCTCGCTTAAAAGAGAAAATATTAACCAAACAAGCCAACAAATCAACTACTGACCACTTTACCTAAAAACCACCAACAAGTTTTCCCCTAATTTTACTCGGCCATTCGGGCTGGTCCGGTAATCAACCATTGGTCATCAACTAAGGCCAACGGAAAAACTCGAAGAGAATCTCCTTCTTCTGAATATTTCAGATTAACAGTCGCTTCGGCTAAACTATTAGCCTGTCCGGTAACCGGGTCATCTTGATATTCAACGCTAACCAGCTCATGGCCAACATCGGGAATATCTTGAACCCCAACAAACAAGGGCAAAGAGAATTCGTCTTCGTCGTCAAGCGCCTCTTCTATTGCTTCCAGAGAAATAAGGGCCATCGCAGCTTCACGAGCAGCTTGGTCTGGCTCTGGGAGAGCGGATTTAATAAAATTGGCCAAAAACTCTTCCACCACCACCTCCGGACCGGTCACTGTTTCTTCGGCCTCTTCTTGAATTGGTTCTTCAAGAGGCTGGTCGTCCTCAAGATTAACTTCTGGCGCCTCAACCGGACTTTGATTGAGGGCTAAGAAACCGACCACCACCAACAAAACCAAAACAACTACGGCGACAATTGTGTTCTTATTCATTATTATCACCTCCTCCTACCTTCCTTATTTTACTAGAAAAATTGCCCCGAAAGCAAGATTATCGACATCGACAAGCATTTATGAGATGAATATTTTAAGAAAGAAAATGGCCATTACCCTCAAAAAACTGATTGTTTTTTGCTCTCTTGCTACCTCTTTTTTAAAAAATGTTTCTTCGGTCGATCAAATAAAACATCGCTATTCTCAATTTTTTAATTTGAACTATAAAGGGTGGTGAACCACCAGTAATTAATTCTTTAATAATTCGCAAAAATCAAAGTATGAGACAAACAAATTAAATACGAATGCTGGCCGACAAACTGCAGTGGCCGCAGTGGCCGCCAAAATTAAAGACCAAGTTCTAATTCTTTCCTTACCGCCCTGCTGACATTCTTCATAACAACCTTGTAATTTTAACCAAACATTAATAATCCCGGTTTAAACAAAAGCAGTAAACCAATAACCAGCATTAACAAACCGCCAATTAAATGAGAATAACGGGCATACTTAGTTTGAATCCCGGTTACCCTAAGAGTAATCATGGCGGCAAAAAAAACAAATAAATCATCGATCATAAAAATAATCACATAAAAAATAAGATAAAGATAATATTGCCAGGTAGGCAAATTAGCCAAGGCCAAAACTTGAGTATAAATAGCCGGCAAACCAGCTGAACAAACCAGCTCAACCGCATTAACAGCAACCGCTAGTAATATTATTCCCAGCAGGGCCAAGAGAAATTGCCTTTTTTGGGTAATAGCTTTTATTTTCTGGAAAATTTTTTGCCTCTTTTGGTTGCCGGTTACCGGGCAAACTCCCTCCCGATTAACCCAAAAATCTCTCAAATAATATCCGCCGGCCACCAAGGCTATCAAACCAATCAAAATTCGAATCCAGGTTACCCAACCTAAAAATAAAAAGAGATTTAGCCAAGCCGAAAGAAACAAGAAATAAATTGCCCCGCTAGTAACAATAAAAGCAGTTCCTAAAATCCACCTTCGCTTTTTGTCTTTCATGCCCAACAATAAGCTAATTAGAAAAATTAAAGTCCACATGGCGCAAGGGTTAAAGCCGTCCAAAAGAGCCACCACAAAGGTCAACAGGGGAAGAGAAAGTTTGGCAATCTCTAGATCGCCAAAAACCGGTACTCTTATAGTGTCGGCCCCTTTTACTTGAGCTTGCTCGTTTTGATTTGACTGCTCGGCAGACAATAAGTTACCAACTAAGTCATCATGATCATTCTCTGTGGCCGACCTTATCATCTCTTCAATCCTTCGGCCGGTAGTTTCATCACTCTCATAACCAATAAGAAAGTCCTGGCCAATAATGGTAAATGGCACTCCGGAAATATTTATCCCTAACGCTTCTCCGGTTTTTTCCAGCAAAATTGAATTGGGCCGATTAGAAGTTACTTCATAGGCCTTAATCGTTAATTCGGGATATTGATCTTTCAGGTTATTAAGAAAAATCTTTTCCTCCTCGCAATGAGGACAACCATAAGACCAAAATAAATGAAGAGAGATCTTTTCTTGAGCCTCAATTTTGGCGGGAATAAATAAACCAAAAATTAACAGAAAAACAGCGGCAATGGTTACTAAAAAGTTTTTCTTTGTTATTTCCATTTAATTATCTAGACTGATTTCCCCCTAAGATTAAATTTTAACACAACCGGGTAATTAGTGGTCTTGCTAGGCGATCAAGGAGTCTTAAAAAAATTTTTTTCATTTCTTGCTTGGTCGGCAAATCGGTAGTCATAATCGGTTCTAAATTAGCCAGAGCCGAAAATATTTTTTGATTATAGCTAATTTTCCCTAAAAAGTTTTGCCCGGCAAAATGAACTATTTTCTTAACATAAGATGGATTAAGATCCCACTTATTAACAACAACCCCGAAAGGAAGCCCAAAATGGTCAACCACCCCCAGGGCTCGTTTTAAATCGGTAAAGCCTGAGGGGGTAGGTTCGGTAACTAAAATGACAAAATCCGCTTCTTTTAAAACGGCAATTACTGGACAGCCGGTTCCGGCCGGAGCATCAATTACCATCGTTTGGTAAAAAAAATGCTCGGCCCTATTGAGTATCTGGTCAACTACTTTACCCGAACCAGTTTGGCCCGGATAAAGCTGGGCCGAAAATAAGGGAAAACCGCCAGCATCTTTTTTAATCCTAATTTTGGCCCCTCCTACCGGTTTCATTTTAATCGCCCCCACTGGACAAATTTCTTCGCAAGCTCCACAACCCTCACAGATAAATCTGTTTAAATTTGGCTGGCCTTTTTTCATTTCCAAAGCCCCAAAGGCACAAATTTGGGCACACCTTCCACAGCCGGTGCATTTACCCAAATCAAAAACCGGTTTTTCAAAAACAGAAATTTCTTTCTCTTCATCCCAGGATTCACCTAATCCTAACCACAAATGAAGGTTAGGAGCATCAACGTCGCCATCAACAGCAACAATTTTTTGATTTTGGGATAAATAAAGACAAAGAGAAGAGGAGAGCATTGATTTGCCTACCCCGCCCTTACCGGAAACAACGGCAATTTTAGTCATGAAAAAATATTAATTTTTGCTAATTTTCCTTGTGAATAAGCTTTAGCCAGTTCTTTAGAATAAGGTAATTGATATTCTATCGGCGTTTTTTTCTCTTGGGCAATTTTGGCAATTGGCTCTTTTACTCCTAAATCGGCCTGATTAAGAATAATTTTAGCCCTTACCTTAAGAATAGATAACAACTCTAAAATTAACTTCAAATCATGGGCCCCCAAGGGGGTGGGTTCAGCCACCGCAAAGGCTAAATCCGCTCCCATTAGGGCCCGAATTACGCCGCAATGCAAGCCTACGGCCGTATCAACCAATAAATAATCAGCTTCAATTTTTTCAGCTAATTCTTGGGCCAACTTTTTAGTTTGGCTAACTATTGGTCCCGATTCTTCGACTACTCCTACCGATTGACCGGTTACTAAATAAAAATTATCTGTTATTTTGTTTTGAAAAATTTCGCCAATAACTTTTTTCTTAATCGAAATGGCCTGATGGGGGCAAAGATGCCAGCATAGGCCGCAACCGGAACAAAGCGCTTCCAAAAAAATTGGGTATTGGCCAGGGGCTTGGAAAATAGCCTTAGAGCGGCACTTGTCAACACAGAGGCCGCACTCCTGCCCGTCCGGCAGGCGGGTTTGACACTTTTCCTTTATTAATTTAGGGAATTGGGCCGTTACTTTCTTGGCTGGCTTATCTAATTCTTGGCCTAAAAGAAGATAGCCGTTGGGGCATTCAACATCACAATCAGCCAAAACCACTCTTTTACCCTCTTTTCGAAGCTTGTTGGCCAAAAGAATCGCCACCGTTGATTTGCCAACGCCACCCTTACCGCCAGTGATAGCCACCGTTTTTACACCAGCCATTTAATTTTTTTCCTTTGTTGGTTCGACCAACTGATCAATTTCTCCCTTCAAAAATAAGCTAATCGCTTCTTTGGCGGTTTTGGCTTTTTTTGTCTGATAAATATCAATTAAGTTGTCGTGAAGAGCATGAAAAGAAATCTCGCCGACCTGATTGGCGATTAAGACCTGACTTTTTTGATCGACAATTAGTTTTGCCGCTGCTAAACCGGCCCGAACTTTTTTATTTTTAAACTTATTGTCAATAAAATAAAAGCCCCTAATTTCATCTTTTTCTAAATTAACAAACAAAAAATACGGCGCTCGACCGAAGCGGTTATCAAGAGTCGATTCCAAATCTTTTTTATCTTTAACCGGAATCACTAAATGACAAAAATCACTCCTAAACGGCTCAATATGAACCGCCAAAGAGTCAACATTGGCAACTACCTTTTTGACCTCTTTTTCAATCTTATCGGCAACCTTATGGGCCCGGGAAACGTCAATAAACTTTCTTACCCCTACCTTAACTTGGCCAAATACATAAGGGCCCGATTTTCTTAATTTCAAATCCCAAAATTCCTCCACCCCTGGCGCCGACTCAATGGCCTTGGCAACTTTTTCCTCCACTTCTTTGCCCGGACTAACATCCATTAATGACAAAACCGCTTCTTTACCTGAAGACAAACCAATTTCCAAAATCAATAAAGAAATACCCATGGTGATTATCCCTTCAAGATAGGGAATTTGATAATAAGCCGCCAAAGTACCAATTAGAACCGCGCTCGAAGAAAAAATGTGGGTTCTATTTTCCTTACCCATAGCAATTAAGCTTTGAGCGTTAATTTCCTCGCCCACCCGAACTTCATAATTACCAAAGAAAAACAAAAATAAAGCATCAACTAAGGAAACCCCCATCGCCAAAAGGGGAATAGAAACCTGGGATGGGCGGGTAAGACTGGATAGCCCCTGAGAAAACATTTCCCAAAAACCATAAATAATTAAAGCCGAAATTATTAAGGCGCCAACGCTTTCCGCTTTGTAATAGCCGTAAGAAAAGCGTTTGGTAGCTTTCTTTTGGGCAATTCTTAAACCCAGCCAAGAGGTAATAATAGAGAGTAAATCAGAGGCACTATGAATAGCATCAGTTATCAGTACCAGGCTACCGGAAGCAAGGCCAATAACAGCCTTTGAGAGGGCCAAAGCCCCTTCCAGCCAAATCGCCAAACCGGCCAACCTTTCTCCCTTAGCCAAACCGGTTTTTTTGTTATTATCGACCACGCCTACCTCCTTTTTGGAAACCCCATCCTGGGCCTGTTGCTTTTTTGACTTCTTCTAGCTTTCCCCCTCGATACATTTCTAAGGCTTCGGCAATACTAACAAAAGACTTTTCCGGTGGAAGAGCATAAAGCTTAATTCCCGCTCCTCCTAAAACATTAACGGCGTTGGGGCCAAAATTAACCCCTAAAACCGCCGCCGCCTTCTTGTTAGCCACCATTTGGGCCGCCGAAACTCCCGCTCCACGAGGAGCCATTCCGGCCGTGTTTTCTAGAATCTCAAATTCCTTGGTTTCAGAATCAACCAACAAAAAATAAGGGCAACGACCAAAACGAGGATTAACCTGGCTTTCTAAATCTTGTCCTGATGCGCAAATAGCAATTTTCATAAAAATTTATCGTTTTCTAACCATCGGGCTGCCGCATTTAGGACATTTCGCCTGATAACAGGGAACCCCGGCCTGATGGGTCATTTCATGTTGGCAATCGGGATTAGTGCAAACGCAAACTCCTCCCGGACCGGCAGAAAACGATCCTCCCATCCGTCCTCGCCCTGAACCTGTTGACGGGCCTCGCCCACCACCCTGACCTCGACCTCGACCAAATCCGACCATAATTACCTCACCCCCTTTAATTTTTATTGCCTGGCCCTCCACTAGGGCTTGGGCAACTTTTTTACGAGCCTTAACCAAAGTTCTTTGTAAGGTTGATTGAGAAATGGCCATTTTTTTAGCCGCCGCGGTTTGCTCTTGGTCCTCCAAATCCACCAACCGCAGGGCTTCTAACTCATCTAGATTTAGACTTATCTCTTTTAAAGAGGAAAGAGCCACCCCTCGCGGCTTAAAATAGGTTACTTCCGGATCAAAGGCAACTTGGCGAACTTTCTTTTTCTTAGGCATAAAGGGCTAACTCTTTGTGAATATATACCCATTATAAACCTTTTATTTCCCTTGTCAAGAAAGCCAAAAAAATTTATCGCAAATATTTCTCAATGTTGTCCAAGTGTTCCTGGTAAGTTGGGGCGCAATAAATTTGCCGGTCAGGAGCATGAAGATAATAAAAACAATCAGTTTCCTCCGGAGCAAGCACCGCTTCAATTGCCGCCAGCCCGGGGTTGCAAATCGGATGGGGCGGCAAACCTTCATTGCGATAAGTATTATAAGGGGAGGCAATATTTTTATCCTCCGGTTTAATCGGCGCCCACCAACCGCCTTCTTTCTGATAAGTTCCAACCGGTTGGGTATCGTGGCGAGCCGCCCCATAATGAATAATATCGTCGCGAACATATTGAACAGTGGCATCCACCTGAAGCCTCATCCCCTCAAGCAGACGGTTCCATAGAATTCCGGCAATTAATTTCATATCGTGATTCCCGGCCGCTTCCCGTTGAATAACCGAAGCCAAAGCCAAACCAGTGGTCCATTTAATATCTTGAACTAAAAAATCATCGTAGTAGGGGGCAATTTTTTCCTCAAAGCGGTCCTGAAAACGCTTGGCAATGGCCAGACCGTCTTCGTCTTTAGGGATAAGATAGGTGTCAGGAAAATAAACCCCCTCAAGGCGATCATAATCCATGGCGGTATATTTTTGCCCCCAATCGGCCAATTCTTCATCACTCCAGCCTAGAGCCTTGGCCAACCGTTCCCCAATCTGCTCTTTTCGCCAACCCTCAGGGATAGTTACCCAAACCAAATCCGGATCGGCGGCAAAAACTTTAGCTAGCTCCCAAATATTCATACTCTTACTAACTCGATAACCGCCGGCTTCTATTTCCTCTTTGCCAAAAACTGCCAACAACCAATTAAAAAGCTCGGGTGTTTTAAGAAAACCCCCATCTTCAAGGCGACTGGCCAAAACCGCCCTAGGCAACGAAACCTTGGCAATAAAGACTTCTTGGCTTGCTTGTCTTTGGGAGGCAACAAAAAACAAATTATAACCGAGAAAGAAGGCTCCGCCCAATATTAGAAAGCCAACCGCCAAAAAAAGCTTTTTTAACATTATTATTAGTTTAGCACCCTAATAGCCGAAACGTTTAGATCCAGAAGATGGGGGGGTTGTCAAAAGAAAGAGAAATTAAAATTTCTTTATCTAATTAGCAATTTCTTTTAATATCTCACTTTTTATCTCTTCATTAAACCCGGAAAAAGCTCTATTCTTAATGAATATTATTGGATAGTAGCCAAACGATTCAGACACGCCTTCGCTTTGACCAAATTTTGCTCTAAATTCATTTAACTGATCGTAAAAATCTGCCTCAGAATCAAGGTGCTCTTCCATCGGATAGTCAATTGTTGATAAAAATTCTAGCGCCTCAAGACACATTGGCCCTTTTCCGTTATGAAACATCATCAACCTGCTTTCCAGGGCTTCTTCTTCGACTTCTGCCGGCAAGATTTCTGCTTTTATTTGACCAAGATCTTCCACCCGGCAAGGGTTTTGGACCTTTTCCACTTCTTCATAAGGGGTAAGGGGTCTAATTTTTTCCGGCGTGTAAGGAGCATTTTTATTAATTGGTACTTGCCAGTCAGGCAAAGTCCAATCAGTCTCCACCATAAAGGCGTCTAAATCAACCCAATCAATCTTATCGGCAGTTTCATCAAAAAACTTAAGCCACATGTCCGCCCAGGGCTTTAAGTAACCACCAATATTAGTATGAGTTACCGGAGTTACTTTGTGATTTCTGCCATATCTTTCCTTTTCCTTATCGGTTAAGGGCTCAATAGCCCGATAAAGCTCTGACAACATATCTTCAGGGGTTCCGGATCTTTCATAATAAGAATAGTCGCAAAGAGAGCCGTATTTAAACTGAACTTTGGGAATATTGGAAACTGATAAAATTTTAGTCTCATATCCCTCCACTTGATAAACGGCTGCTTTGGTATCGGTTGTCCCCCTGGCGGTAATATAAGGAATGCCTAATTCTTCAGCCGCTTTCAGGGTGTTAATATCCGAGGCCATATAACGAGAAGAAATAATTCTTACTGGAGTTCCGGTACAGGTTTCTATTTTTTCTTTTGTTTCAGTAATAATTTTTTTCTGCTCTTCATAGGGGATACCCCAAAGAGGCTCTCCCTCTAAAGAAGCCATAATCTCCATATCATATTTTAATAATTTTTTAATCGTGTCGCAGTTTTCTTCAACAAAATCGCCCGAAACATGAAGAAGACCGGGGATATTTCTTCTGTGAAGTTCATTTACAAAATTAACCAAACCAACTGTATCCTTGTACTCAATTAAAATCATTATGGCCTGAGGTTTTGAAGGTTCCGTTTCAATTTCTGGAACAGCTTCTTCTTTGTTAATTGTCACCTTTTCCGGCCCCAACAGGGCATAGCCCATCAACCCTAACAACAAAAAAACTAAAATCCCAAGCAAAACAACCAGTCTAGAATTTTCCTTCATCATTATTAGTTAACAAAATTGCTCCTATCGTGTCAAGGGTCTAATGTACGGTGTCCAGGACATACTATACACTTTTTAGGATTTAATTACCGAAGGTACGTAGACTGAGTGTTAGAGTAGCTTCCGACCCTAGCTTCCGACCCCAGGGGTCTGTTAGCTTCAGACCTTCGGTAAGATGGCAATGTACCCCACGTGGTACACTGCTCCCGTCTTTTTCATGGCGCCCCTCTTTTATCGTTAAAGATAGCCTCGCGTTTAAATAAAATGGGTCTTCTTTTCTTCTCCCGAACCAAGTTTGGGAAAGGTGGAGGCTTTAGCCAGGCAAAAGCCTGCTCTTGAAGCGGCCGCAACGGCTCTTTTTGTCTCCAAAAAAGCCGCCTATGAACTTTATCGGAAAAAAGTCCCTATCTTTAATGCCGATGACTTAGTCGACAAAATTCCCTTCGCAATAGAGCGGCTTCTGAAGTAACAAATCCTCTCACCTGACACCTTTCCTTTCTTTTTTACTCTTCCTCACCAAGCTTTTTCCAAAACTTTTCCGCTTTTTTGGAAAAACTTCGGATACGCCAGCCATAGTAAAGAGAAACAATGCCGGTGGCTAAAAAGGCCGCCGCCGCTAAGGCTACCAAAACTTTAGGATGAATAAAGCTAATAATGCCCAAAACGATAAAAAGAATGCCTTGGATAACGGCTAAAAAAGTGGCATTCCTGACAATTTCTTTTAAAGGATTTTCCATTTTTCTCACCCCCTTCTTGTTTAAGATACTAAGATATTAAGATATGCGAGATAAAAAAAATCGAGAATGAAAATTGTAAATTGAAAATTTTTGTTACCGGATTTCTTTCTTGGACTAAGGCGAAACTACCAAAGGTACGAGCTCTTTTAATTGGTTGGTCCAAATTTCCTCGCTGACATAGGGCATAAGAGGATGAAGCAGCTTCAGGCTTTCTTTTAAAACAAAAGTTAAAAACCGTCAAAGCTTCTTCCCATTTTTTTTGGCCTGCTTTCATTATAGGGCCTTTTTTTAGCTTGTTCAAGATAAATATCGCAAGACTCATGCCAGAAAAAAGCGTAAAGCTTTTCCGCCGCCTGGCCAAAGCGGTATTTTTCCATATCTTGGGTTACATTTTTAATGGTTTTATCAAGTGAGGCTAATATCTGCCGATCGTCGGGATGATTTATTTTTGCGGACTGGAAACAGATTTTCATAAATGGATCCTCGTCAATCTGGATGCGCGCAAAGCGCGCCGCGTTCCAAATTTTATTGGTAAAATACGCATGCTAATAACTTTATCGGGAGATGATTTCCACCTTCCAGGTGGAATAGCTTGACACCTGCCGACTGAAGCTCACGAAAAACGGCTACTTTTAAGAATGACACTTCAGAACTTAACGCTTTCGGGCGAAAAAGCCCGATATAACTGGATAAACCCCTTTGACAAGATAGCCGATTAGGCCTCTCGTCAAAGATGGCTCCTCGGCTTGGTATCCTTCGCCGATCTATAACTGTCTTTCGCTAAAGCTACAAATTAGCGGCAGACGGCTCCGGAATACCTAACCAGCCGAAAGGCTATCTTTCTTCAGGGCTCCAGAATTAACTAATCTTTTATAAGCAAACGCTTTGCCAGAACCGCTTTTTAGGTATTTCTCAAAATCTTTGGCTTTTGCTTTGTCTTCAAAAGCACAATACCAAACTAAATGCCAGGGCTTAAATGGTTTTGTTGCTTTTGATAGACCATCGTTTTATGTTCTTGGAATCTTTTCTTAAGCTCATAAGTATAACCATAATAAAAGTTTTTAGATTTACTGCCATAAAGAATATAAACGTAGAACATAACGACCCCTTCAATAATGACCATTCTGAAGCCTTGGCGAAAGATGGCTCCCTCGTTTGAATGCTACTCGAACAAAAGAATGGCTAAAAGACTACTTGTTTAATCAAAGTGAAGTGTACTTAACGATTTAGTCCACCCCAAACTAATCATTTTTTTCGAATATTTTCTGTTTAGGTAAAAAATGCCGAACTGTTGGGTTAACTTGAAAAAAATCAACAACTCACATAAAATACCCTTAATGATAGAAAGAGAAAATGATCCCTTGAAAACAAGCGAAGAGCTTCCATTCGTAGAGTATAAGCCCGTAATAGTTCGTTCTCGAACGATGCTCTTGGAAGACCTTGAACCAAATCTTCACAACAGATTCTTGGATGTAGAAGATCCAATTGCCATAAAGGGCGGTTTTGCAAGAGAACTTTTCCGACTTAATTTGGGCCTTATCTCACAATGTAATTATGATAAATTAGAAGATCTTGATATCGTTGTTTTTGAAACGCCTTCGGCAAATAGAGAGGAAAGAATTGCAAGAAGAAAGCAAATTGCTTCTCTTTCAGAATATTTTGAACCCAAAGATATAGAAATTTGCAACTCAATTCCAGAAGGTCTTATACATTTCTTCAGAACCAGAGATGTGACAATGAACGAACTAGTAATGTTTAAATACAAAAACTTCCTGAAATTTCTTTTTTCAGAAGAGTGCGTTGAAGATCTAAAAAAGGGGGTCATTCGCCCTTCTATTCACTGTGCTCACACCGGACTTGGGCTGGTATGGTTTCAAGAGGGAAATAAGAGATTATTATCAGCCGCAATGGTCGGCAGGTGTATTTATAGGAAAGTAAAGGGAGATGGCAGCGTCTTCGCCTCAGATAGCATAGACTTTTACGATAGCGCAAGGGCATTAAATGTTGATGATCTATTCAAAATAATAAAGAGGTTTTCAGAAATTCCAGAATTGCTTGAAGGCTGTATGCGAGTTTATCAAGAACTAGGAATAAGCAACGAGGCTTTAGCCAAAGTTCGTGAAAAAATTAAAGATCCTAGAGTAAAAAAGTCTAGAGGAATAATTACTTCAGAAATAGTAGAAGATATGTTAGACGAAAGAGCAAAAGAATATAGAGAGTGGTGGCAAAACACAAATAGTAGCCATAAAGCTGTCGCAGAAGTAAGATTTATTTAAAAAAGAAGCTTCTAATCTCTTCTAATATAGATTCCGTAATCTTACTCAAGGTTATATGACCAAAATTATAAATGTTAACCCTAATTTTATTTTTCTTGCCAAATTTAATAAGGTCAGCCTTTTTAATTTGTCTATCAACATTTCCGGCCACGATTAAAACATTAGAAGGGTTTTTTATTTGAAAATTATCTAAACCCCACAGGCCGTCTTCTAAAAGTTTTTGCCAATTTTGGGAATTAAAACGATAATTTTTACTGTAAGCAGTTCTTAAATAATCTTCAAGAGTATCTACTCCGGCAACTCTTCTAAAACTTATTACGGGCGATAGGACACAGGTTTTATCGGCAACACCTCTAGCGGCGACATCCAAGGCAACGCCGCCACCAAAACTTGATCCCAAAAGAAATATTTTTCTGGCAAAATATTTTTTATCATTCAAAGAAATACCCTTTCGTAACGCTTCTATAAATTCAATAATACCTTGACTTGGGGGTCTTTTCAAAAATTCTCCCCTCGACTCCCAAGTCCCTTCATATCTTGGAAAAAAAACATCAAAGCCATGTCCGGATAACTTTTTTATTAATTGATCCTTACTGGCTGGCCTACTTGGCAATCCATCAAGGATTATTACTGCCCCATAAGAAAAACTTGACTCGGATAGGGTATAGGTAAAATACAAATCCTTATTTCGGGATGATTTCATTGTCATCATAATCGTATATTTTTGCTTATTTCTAAATATTGTTCGTATAATGCTCCGACAAGTTTGCCCAAAAGATCAATGTTGATTTTTGAATTAGATTGAAATTTGGCTATTAATTCTGCTATATCGCGGTTCATAGTATTAGAATGACTTAACATGTCAGACATCACTTTCGTA
>Ga0334892_1001435_pt1 | contig 20377 bp, 12 predicted proteins | sample GraSluR3_MG_4_FD_207213 | JGI IMG/M metagenome (GOLD analysis project Ga0334892, IMG submission 207213) | Sludge microbial communities from methane-producing bioreactor in Wageningen University, Netherlands - Granular Sludge_15_04-R3 | ecosystem: Engineered > Bioreactor > Anaerobic >...
GCTAAGATTTGCAGGAGGATAGAGGAGGTACTCAAAATTCTGCCAGGAAAGGTAGGGATAACCATTGTTTGCATAGGATGGATCCTCAATCCAGGTTTCATTCCAGTCCCAGTCTACAAAACTATCTGCATAATAAGGATAGGTCATCTGGGCAGTTGTTCTCCCCTCACCACCTGCGGAAATCAACTGGTTACTAAATTCCATATCCCAATAAGATCCTGTTACTGAGCCACCAGAGACGTATGCTACCAAGCCACCGGGATCATAATTAGCAGTAATTAAAGTGGTACTGTAACAGTAAGATATAGCTGAACCTGGACCTGCACTGCCGCCTGTGAGACCTCCAACACGCCAGAATCCAGTTGCTGATCCTGCAGCATAACTGTTTGTAATCTGCGAAGTTTGATTGTTACCGACCAATCCCCCAACGTAAAAACCCGTACCAACGACACTACCCGTACTATAACTGCTGTCAACTAATGAGTTACCGATATTTTCACCAACCAGACCACCAACATTATCATTACCGTTTGCTGTGCCCGTACTATAACAATTTCTAACAATCGAATTGAGTTGATTCATCCCCAGCAGACCGCCAGAGTTAACAGATCCGCAACTCGCACAACCATATGAGATAACTCCTCCTGTGCTATAACTATTCTGAATTATCGAACTGTATTGATTTACTCCTGCTAATCCTCCGGCAGGACCTTCAGCATTGACATCACCTACACTATAACTGTTATCGATCAGAGCCGAAGTGTTGTTCCAGCCAACCAGGCCTCCGACATAAGAGTAACCACTTACTCCGGCATTGCTGTGACAGTCGATTACCGTTGCTGAAGAGTTAGTACCCAGTAAACCACCAGTATTATTGCCTGTAGAGAAGACGGTTCCTAAGCTGTGACTGTTACTTATTGTCGATGAACTGGTATTGTATCCAACCAAACAACCAATATGAGAGTAGCCGGAGACATTTCCTGAACTGTAACAATTGTCTATCATCGAATTACTTCTGCTTTGCCCTGTCAGTCCACCCACGGAGTTCTGTCCTGTAACATTGAGGTTGGTTACTCCCAGATTGCTGACCTGAGCACCCTCTATACGTCCAAAGAGGCCAATATTGTTCCTTGTGGGTCGATTGATATATAACGCATCGATTGTGTTATTTTGGCCATTATAAGAGCCAGAGAAGCTAATTGTATTATCTGCATTGAAGTAAAAACCAATAGGTTCCCAACCTTGATCATCGAACCAGGTTAATGTTTCTGTAGCGTCTATGTCTGCTACTTGAACATAGTGACTCGACCAGCGGGTTACCCTATCAGGGTCCGGAACTATATCATCATTTGCTGACAACCAGTAAAGATTCTCCAATGCAGCAATTTCATAAGGGGATGTGGTTGTCCCATCGCCTGATGATGGTGGAATTGCAGTCTGAGCTGAGAGAAGAACATTAAAGCTAAGAAATAAAAAAAATAAAGGTAAATACTTCATATAAACCTCCACATCCAGGGAAACTTCTCTGTTGCTATCTAAGAGCTAGCTGAAAGCAATACAGGTGAACACAATACATCAAAATATACAAACATCATTATAACCTCTGACTAAGGTATTATAAAAAAAACTTTTGATCGATTATCTACGAAAAGTTGTTAATCCTGTCAATCAATATTTACGTCTCAACTTTGACTCTTTAATACATTGAATTGAAAACTGGCTGAAGGAAGGAGCTTAATGGAGAAGAAATGAACAGAAACGATGTTTTGAAAAGGTTGATATCAGGGCGTCAATCAGAAATCTCAGCCGTAGAAGCTACAATTCTAAAGAATCTATGGTTAGAGACTGGTTCCGAATAATTATTGGTATCGGTATAAGCAATTGGCTCTTCCCAATCTTCGGTATATGGATTTACTGAGGAGAATATGTGATAAGAATTAGCATCATTGACGATGTCCCAGTTCAAGTGAACGGTTCCGTCTATGATATTTACCGAGACATTTTCTGGAGCTGGAAGCTCAGAAATTGATATAGCAGTCTGTGCAGCCTGATGCACAATCGGATTATCGGTATCCATGTTTTGGATGATAATCACTGCTTGCAGTTTATCAGGTTCCCAGTCAGGTTGATAAGGAAAAGCATGGCTGAAGGTTTGAGATTCTCCTGCCGTAGTCAGAAGAAAATTTTCTTCATGATATGCTTTAACTGAGGCAAAATAATCGGTATCCATAACTCCGGTGAGATCATAAGTTATGACAAACACAATTCTGTTGTTTGTGGTAGTAACATTACCGGTCATAATAGTCGTAGTTTCAATTATAATTTCGTCCTCTCCATTAATTGTCAAAGAAAGATATATCTCTACCGGACTTACAGTTGCAGCTAATTGGTTGTAGGCATCTATATAAGCCGGGAAATCAACTCCAGAGATTCCTATAGATCCATTCCACTGAGTGTAAGGTAGAACTGAGAAGTTATACAGACTTTGTCTCATCGAATAACCTGGACTCTGATGCAGGCCATCACCCTGCCAGATTAATGGAATAAGATAGGGAAAGTTTTCCTCATCATCGCACATCTGATGCAACGCTGACCGCGCTGCAGGGCATGAAGCACACCATGTCATAGTGAACAGTTCCGCAACGACATATTTTTGTGTTGCCGATAACGAAGCTAACAGAATCAAACAACAACTGAGTAACCCGAGAACCCTTTTCATATTTTCCTCTAACCGATTCAAAACTATCAAAATAGAACTCAATCTGTCAAGATATGTTATCTGATAAATCTGTTATTGCTTCAAACTTACGGTGAATGGGTTTTCAGGAACTCTGTTGAGGCAATATATTGGCAGGTTAGATGCTATCGATACTACTATGATTATAGAGCAAGGCCTCCCGAAATACGTTTTCGGGAGACCTTGTAAATAGATTTTGCTTAGTCTACTTCAGGAGCATTATCTTTTTCGCCTGCCTGCTATTCTCTGTCTCTAAAACAGTGAAATAGAGACCACTAACAACTGGTGTATTTCTATCATCCAGCCCATTCCAGATGACAGAATAATATCCTGTATCAAGGCGTCTGTCCAGCAATGTTCTGACTAATTGTCCCTTAAGGTTATAGATGTGTATCTGTACTCTCGCTTTGCGATCCAGTGAGAATGTTATGCGTGTTTCAGGATTGAAGGGATTGGGATAGTTACCAAGAAGCTCAATCTGTAATGAGGGGTTTGTTAAACTCTCTGTGCTGGTGGTAGTTACTTCAACACTATTTGAAGGTTCTGATTCTCCTTCATCATAAACAGCTGTAACATAATAGGTATAGGTTCCAGGTAATAGCCCTTCATCAAGATACTCTGTTGATACTAACGGATCTAAATTGATTTGTGCAGTATCTCTATAGATGTTATAACCTGACAGATCTCTTTGATAGGCTATCTGAGCCATTTCTTGACTATTTGAGTGCTGTCTTAAAAGGATCAAATCTGGTGGTTCTAATCCTTCGGGAGGCTCCCAGTCCAACAGGACATCTCCATTGCTCAAGACGGTATAGATTAGACTTTGAGGTGGATTTAGGATCAACTGTTCTGGTGTTGCTTCAACTATATTTGATGCTTCTGATTCACCATCATCATAAACAGCAGTAACATAGTATTCATAGGAAATACCATTGAAAACATCAGTATCAGTGTATTCTGTTTCTGGAATCAATTCCGTGTTTATAAGATTACCGTCACGATATAGATTAAATCCGAGAAGCTCCTGTCGATAATCCGGGGCATTCCATTCCAGTAAAACAATACCATCTCCAGCTTGAGCGGTTAATCCAGTCGGTGCGGGTAAATCCTCAGAAGTAAGAGAAGCAACTGCAGCCTGATGTATGGGAGCATTTCCGTTTACCAGATTCTGAACTATGACTACAGCAAGTAGGTTTTCGTGATTCCAGGAAGGATCAAGGGTAAAAGTATGAGAGTATACTCCCGACTCACCTTCTGTGACAAGGTTAAACGGTTGCTGATTATAGGATTTGACTGAAGCAAAGTAGTCAGGATCTAATGTACCTGTCAGATCATAAGTGAGGATGAAAAGAATATTGTTATCGGTGGTTGTGATATCGGCTGTCATAACCGCTTCGGCATCAATGTTCAATTCGTTATCTCCGTTCAGTGTTAGATCGAGTTCGAGCTCAATGGGGCTATTTAAATCAACGAGCTGGTTATAGGCATTTATATATGCTCCGTAGTCTGCTCCCACCACTTCAATTGTACCACCCCACTGGCAATGTGGAACGTATTGACCACCATAAAGCCCGAATCGGGATGTGAAGTTAGGACTAGGATGTGAACCGTCACCCTGCCAGATTAAGGGGATCAAGTATGGGAACTCATCAGTTTGTTCATACATTTGACGCAACGCCGACCGCGCTGCTGGGCATCCACTGCACCATGACACAGTGAACATCTCACTCACCACAAACATCTGAGAGCCTATCAGCAGATGTGCAGTCAGGAGAAACAGCCAGAATAATAGCAGAGGCTTTTTCATTTTGTCTCCTTTCCTGTTCTTATAGTTAATTTTGATTTTATTCATTACGATCTTACTAGCGTATCTCTATATTGCTACAGATTATATTATGGTTCAAGAAAATAAGAAGATTATATCTCCTCTTTACATTCTATCTCTTCGATATTTTCATGTGTCTTGAATCGGGTCATCTTCAACTTACCAAAGAAGGAATCGAGTAGTGAGTATATTGTTGGTATCAGGAAGAGAGTCAGAACAGTAGCGAATGCAAGACCAAAGGAGATACTGACAGCCATTGGTTTCCAGACAACTGAAGATCGAGCAGTACTTAACATCATAGGAATCAAGCCCATAATGGTAGTAATAGTAGTCAGCAATATTGGACGAAGTCTTATTGAACCTGCATTTATTAGCGAATTCCAGCGATCAACACCCTTTACTCTCTCTTTGTTAACAAAATCCACCAGAATAATAGAATTATTTACCACAACACCAGCCAGGGCAATAACAGCAATGAATGTATTTAACGAAAAGGGTAGTTGAGTTATAACCAGACCGAAAACCACTCCTATGAAAGCAAATGGGATGGTCATCATCACAATAAGTGGCTGGACATACGATCTGAATTGAGTGGCAAGAATTGTATACACCAATAAAAGTGCGATTGCAAAAGCCAGATACAATGATTGATAGGATCTTTGTTGTTGTTCCTGGACACCACCGAATTCTATCTGGTAGCCTGAGAATCTGGCTTCAAATCCCGAGAGTGAACCTTCGGTTCCTCTCAATCTACTTCCTGCCAGAATCTCTGTAACCTCACTGGGAGTTCTGCGAATTCTTCTACCATTCACTTCATAAAAGCCTGTATTAGCTGTTATTGTAACTACACGCTTTCTATCATAATGATCAATCGATGCAATAGTAGCAGTGTCGAATTCAAAGGTAGCCAGATTACTCAGTGGTATGGGAGAACTGCCAATTGGCCTGATTGTGATGTTTTTTAGAGCATTGAGCTCTTCAACGAACTTCTCCTGCATCTTCACCACAATGTCGTATTCTTGAAAGCCGTCACCACGATATGTTGAGACAGTAGAACCGGTTACAGCTGTTCTTATGTACATTGCCAGTTGTGAGACAGAGAGATTATAAAGAGCAAGTCTGTCCTGTATAGGGACAATTTTAATCTCCGGTTTTCCATCGATGAAACTGTCTGCTATATCTGTAACACCCGGAATGTTTTCCAACTCATTCTGAACGACATCGGAGATCTGTTGTAACCTTTCCAGATTATCTCCACGAATACGAATCTCGACATCTCTACCAGTGGGAGGACCGGAACGAAAGACATCAAAATTATAAAGATAAATACCGGGTAGTGTATCAATATACTTTCTGATAGCAGTTCTGATATCATCATGAGTGTATCGCATTTCTCGGTAATCGATCAATTCAATTGCCAGCTGGGAGTAGGAGCTTCTTCGCTCCATTCTATTCTCTGTACGCATTGAGCCGACAGTTGTTACTAAGGATTTGATGTCAATACTCTCTTCCATATTAAGAATATGATCCTCTACCATAGAGACAATAAAGTTTGTCTCTTCAATATTAGTACCATCAGGTGTCTGAAACTGGAGTGTAATTGTTGTGGCAGGAGGTTGAGGGAAGAACTCAAATTTTACCATTCCCGACAGCATTATCAGAAGAGCAATAAGAAACAGAGCAATAAAAACTAACAAGCTCTTAATCCGGTTTTTTAGTAAAAAGATGAGTATACGACGATACTTTGTGACAAGGTAGTTTAAGATCCTGCTCTTTTTCTTTTCTTCATTTAATGGTTTGGTAAAGATTGAGAGATGGGCAGGCAGAATAAAGAGACTTTGAAATAGAGAAGCGAAAAGAGCAGCAGTTACGACAAGAGGGAAGACTCGCATAAATTGTCCCATAATCCCTTCCATCAATAAAAGAGGGAGAAACGCAGAAGCCGTAGTAGCGGCTGAAGCAATGACTGGGATCATTACTTCTTTGGTTCCGACTATAGCAGAAGTCTTCTGACAATAACCCATCTCAAGTTGTCGGTGCATGTTTTCTATCACAACAATAGAATTATCAACTATCATACCGAGCACAAGTACTAGTCCGAACAGGGTCATTTGATTCATCGTTATATCACCCAGCATCATCAGGGTAAATGTCAGCAGAAAGCTGAAGGGAATACCCCAGGCTGCCAGGATAGCATTCCGCCAGCCGAGAAAGATAAAGAGTGTCAGAAATACAAGAATTATTCCAATCAGTGCACTATTGCCTAAAGTCAGCAGGCTTGTTTTTACATCTTCTGAACCGTCATTTCTGATTGCGATCTCCAATCCTGGAATTGTGTTTTGAAATTCGTCAACATATTGCCGTACATTGTTCATTACAGAGATGATATTTCCATCAGCTTTCTTATAGAGTGACATATTGACACTCTCTCTACCATTCAATTTACTGACAGTAATTACATTTTCCAGAGTATCTCGGATAGTCGCTACATCCTGCAAGCGGATAAACCGCCCTTCAACATCACTCTGTATGACCAGCCTAGCTATCTCTTCCAGATCATTGAACTGTCCAACGGTTCGAGTAATATACTCCATTCTTCCAATTCGGACTGTTCCTCCTGGGAAGTTCATATTTCTTAAACGAATGCTTTCGGATAGATCGTTGATACTGAGGCCGTATTGTTCCAGCCTGACAGCATCCGCCTCAACCCAAATCTCCCTTTCCCGGGTTCCATATACATCAACACGGGCTATATACTCAATATTCTGTAGTCCATCTCTTAGTTGTTCAGATATCTCTCGAATAGCATTAGGTGAATAATCTCCGCTGAGAGTGATCTGGCCGATCGGGTTAATTTCTCGCATGTTTATGCGGTTTATAACCGGATCGAAAGCATCAGAGGGGAGATCGGTAACTTTCCCCAATTCGGCTACCAGATCGTCAAAAGCTTCATCGGGATCAACTTTCGGATCAAAGACAATACGAACAGTAGCTCGGCCTTCTTCGGCTCGAGAGCGGATATAATCGATACCATCCAGATTGGCAATCTGATTCTCGATCTTTTCTATTATCAGTTGTTCTACTTCTTCAGGAGAGACACCTGGATACATAATAATGATAACCGCGCTGCCGAAATCAACCTGAGGCATCTCCTCTTTCGGCAACATGATCATTGAATAGATCCCTACCACGAATATAAGAAGAACAATGAGATTAACTAATACCGGGTTCTTTACTGAAATATCTGCTATCGACATCTATTTTGATCCTCAAGATCTGATATTCACTCTGGAACCTTCTTCCAGTGAATCAATCCCTTCCACTACTAGCCGGTCTCCAACATTCAAACCCGAAATTATTATAGTGAATTCATTAATAACTCTTCCTCTGGTTACCTTCCTTCTCCTGGCCAGGTTATCTTCATCAATTATATAGACAAAATGTTCATCGTATCGAGAACGTATGTTGCTGGTATCTGTATAAATAACAGATTCATTGATATTAACCTTGATATTGGCGGATACTACCATGCCTGGAATGAGTTTCCCCTCGTCATTATTCATTATTATTTCAACCGGATAACTTGCTGAATTAGATGAAGGTTTCATACCGAGGCCTCTGACTGACGCAGAGAATTCTTCGCCCTGATACTCAATAAAAGCTGCCTGGTCTTTTCTGACTGCCTGAATATTATGTTCACTGACACTACCTTTCATCAGAAGTTTTCTATAATCGACAATCCCAGCTATCAGGGTATTAGGGAAAATGGTCTCTCCGACCTTCAGGTTTAGTGATGTTATATAACCGGATATCGGGGCACGAAGTCTGGAATCATTGTAAGTCTTTTGTGCTGATTCCAGGGCTGCAGCAGCACCATCTCTCTGTGCAATAGCTGATTGGTGGGCGAAAAGAGCCTGTTGATATTCAGCCTGAGAAACAGAACCAGATTCATAAAGACGGTTTGTTGTCCGATAACTCATAGCAGCTGACTCCAGTTGAGCATTAGCAGATGCCAGAGCTGCCCGAGCTTGTTCCAATCTTATTCTATATACTTCATTATCCAAAGTTCCGAGTTCTTCTCCCTCTTCTATCCAGTCTCCCAGTATCTTATTCAAAGTTAAAATACGCCCTGTAGTTTCACTGACCATATTTACATCTCTAATACCTTCCAGTTTGCCGGTTATCCTGATAAACTCTGCCAGGTCACGTAATTCAACCTCTTCCACTATCACCGGAACTGCAACATCTTCCCTGGTGGGGCGTTCTGCTGGTGATCTTCTGTTACAACCGACTGCTAAAAACAACAACCACACAATCAATAGTAGAGCTATTGGTAAATTCAGACGGTTAAAACTCCTTCGCACTAAATCAGTAACTCGTTTATACTTCTTCATTTTCTATCCTTATCTCTTAACTGGATTCTCATACTCATAAAATTGCCATCACATTACCGTGTCTGAAACATTAGGACTGCCCAATTTAATTCTCGATTAATGTCCACCAGAAAAAGTCGTCATCGTCAATATTGAGCAGATGCATCAGAGCAGATCGGTTTTTTAAAAAATCGTATTTGCTGGTGGTTGCATTGAGGCTACTACCAGTCAGAAGAAGTTCAACACTGATCAAATCCAGAGAAGATATCAGACCATTTTGAAAGCGTTCTTCCATCATTCTGTAAGTCTCTTCTGCATACTCAAAAGCCAGTTCTGCAGAAGTAATAGTCCTGGCAGAGGAAATTCCGGAATAGAATGCCGCTTCGATTGCTACTCTTATATTATCTTCAGCAGATTCAACCTCCCGTTCTGTTTGACGATTAGAGTAATGTCTACTACGATAGGAACTGTAGTTGTCAAATATGGGAAACATCGGCAGGGAGACTGAAATCATGTAGGTCGTTGTTGCATCGAATTCCCTCTCTCCACTGTAATTGTTATTCCAGTTGCGTGATGCAGACAGATTGATAGCAGGTAAAAAGTTACCGATTGATATCTTTAGGGCTTTCTCGCTGATTTTTTCACGTGTTCTGTTCATGATCAAAAGAGGATTGTTTTCCATGCCGTAAACTATTAGTCTTTCCCTCAATTCTTCTTGTTCTGCTTCCTGAACATTTTGGTAGAACTCTATTAATCTGTCATAAAGGGTGAAATCAATCGGTTGAATTTCAAAATCACCTATTTTTAGCATATTCTGGAGCAGACGGGAACTGAGTTGTCTGTTTTTCTCTGCCTGTAATAGATCAACCTCCCTGGTAGACAGTTCTGCCTGGAACTGTAAATAATCGGCCCGGGAAAGAGTTCCAGTCTCCATTCTGGTTCCGGCAATTTCCAGATTCTGCTGAGCTATATCCAGGGCCCGAAGATTGATCTCGTACAATTCGTCTGTGAGTAGGTAATTATAATAAGCTTCTTCCAGTTCACTCAGCAGATTGAGCTTTGTATTTTCAAGATCTGCTTGGGCAATTTTTACAGCATCACGGCTCATCTTGTAAGAGAGCCATAATTTACCTCCCATAAAGAGTGGTTGATTTGCACTGAAGCCATAAGAAAGAGAGTAATTTTCTGCTGCAGTGGTAAAAGGTTTGGGATCCAGATGATTATATCCAGCCTGCAGGTTGAGAGAGGGAAACATTGCACTGAGCGCCGCTCTCATTTCCCATTCAGCAGCTTTCAGTGCAGATGCTTTAGCTAAATATTGAGGATTATTCTCAATAAGTATTTCTTTTGCTTTCTCGAGCGAGATAACCTGCTCAGCAAAAAGAGTGGATACTACTATGAGTATGATTATTACTATCAGCAACTTCGACATTAATTCTCCTCTGAAGAAGATAATTGTCTTGAGCCTGATGTCAAATTGTAATTTTACCAGTGTGAGTTTAAATCGAGCTTGACACAAAACATTTTTCTCAAAACCCTTACCATCATGAAAATAAGAGAAAAGAGCTATGAAGGAGTAAATTTCTGTCTGCGCTGTGGCAACAAATTAGATTTTGTCCGGGACGTAGAGGGTAAGCTCCGCAAAAAGTGTGCTAACTGTGGCTGGACATTCTATAAGAACCCTGTTCCGGCAGTAGCCTGTGTTATCTTGAGTAATAAGAGAGAAATTGTCATTATCAAGCGTCTCGTTGAACCGCAAATAGGGAAATGGGCTTTACCGAGTGGATATATTGAGATAAATCAGAGTCCGGAACAGGCAGCAGTGGTGGAAATGAAGGAAGAAACCGGATTAGATGGAGAAGTTGAACGATTTATCGGCTACTATGATGGTACCTCTCCTATATATGAGAAAGTACTCTCTCTCGGTTTTTTGATGAGAGTGAAAGGGGGTAAACTTGAAGCTGGTGATGATGCTGGAGAGGCAGAGTACGTTTCTCTGCAGGAACTACCGAGATTAGCCTTTCTGGCTCATGAGTATTTTATCGATGTTATTAAAGAGGAAGGAGTAATTTAAAGAGATGGGAATGGATATCAGCAAGACTTACAACCCGCAGAATATAGAAAAGAAATGGTACAACTACTGGTTAGAAGAGGGGTTTTTCACTCCGAAAATTGAAAAAGAGAAACAACCCTATACCATATTGATGCCACCTCCCAATGTAACAGGAATTTTACATATTGGTCATGTTCTAAACATAACCTTGCAGGATATTGCTACCAGATATAAGAGAATGACTGGTTTGCCTACCCTCTGGTTACCCGGAATCGACCACGCTGGCATTGCTACTCAGAATATGGTTGAGAAAGATCTACACAAGAAGGGATTGGACCGACACAAGGTAGGGCGCGAACGTCTTATTGAGTTGTTATGGGATTGGAAAAATCAGAAAGGAAGGACCATATTAGAACAGTTGAAGAAGTTAGGAGCTTCTTGCGACTGGAGCAGAGAGCGATTCACTATGGATGAGATGCTCTCCAGAGCAGTAAAAGAGGTTTTTATTCGACTCTATGAAAAGGGCTTGATCTATAAAGGGGAGTATATCATTAACTGGTGTCCACGTTGTATTAGTGCTCTCTCCAATGATGAAGTGGAACACGAAAATGTGCAGGGTTCACTCTGGCATATCAGATACCCTCTAACCGATGAGAACGGTTATATTACTGTTGCTACTACCAGGCCTGAAACTATGTTAGGTGATACAGCTATAGCGATCAATCCAAAAGATGAGAGATATCAACATCTGGTCGGTAAAACAGTAACCTTACCTTTTGTAAACAGGAAGATACCCATTATAACAGATGATTATGTCGATAAAGAGTTCGGCAGTGGGTTTGTAAAAATTACACCAGCACACGACCCGAACGACTTCGAAATTGGCAGACGACATGATCTTCCTCTTGTAGTCGTTATGGATGAGAAAGGTGTTATGAATGAGAATGCTGGTGATGAATTTGCCGGTATGGATAGATTTAGTTGTCGTGAAAAGCTGGTAAAACTGCTTCAGGAGAAAGATCTTATTGAAAAGATCGTTCCTCACGAGCTTGCTATCGGAAAGTGTTATCGCTGTGATTCGATTATTGAACCTTATGTTTCTGAACAGTGGTTCGTCAAGATGAAACCTCTAGCAAAGAGGGCCATTGATGCTGTAGAAAGTGGAGATATCCAGCTAGAACCAGAGCGCTGGGTAAAAGTATTCATGCACTGGATGAATAATATTCGTGACTGGTGTATTTCCCGTCAGATCTGGTGGGGCCATCGAATTCCAGCCTTTTATTGTGAAACCTGTAATGAGATGGTAGTAGCAATGGAACCACCTCAAAAGTGTCTCCAGTGTGGGGGAGAGATATTCAGACAGGATGAAGATGTACTCGACACCTGGTTTTCCTCATGGCTCTGGCCCTTTTCAACTATGGGCTGGCCTGATGAGACCGAGGATCTGAAATACTTTTTGCCTACGGATCTGCTGATTACAGCACCAGAGATAATCTATCTCTGGGTTGCAAGAATGATCATGTCAACTATGGAGTTCTGTGACAGGATACCATTCAGAACAGTGCTTCTACACGGTACGGTTCGGGATGAGCTGGGACGAAAGATGAGTAAATCACTCGGTAACTCACCTGATCCTCTTGATCTGATTGAACAGGTAGGTGCTGATGCCTTGCGGTTCAGCATGGTTTTCAACTCACCCAAAGGAGCAGATATATATTATTCTGAGACCGTTCTGGAGAATGGCCGAAACTTCTGTAATAAAATCTGGAATGCCTACCGCTACATTGTAAGCAATATTGTCAATATCGAAGGATTACCAGATAGCAAGGAACTGAAAATGGAACTTGCTGACAGGTGGATATTAAGTAGGCTGAATGTCGTAATAAACCGGGTAAAAGAGTATTATGAGAATCTTAGATTCAACGATGCTGCGCAGTTGCTACAGGATTTCATTTGGAAAGAGTTCTGCTCCTGGTATCTGGAGTTAAGTAAAGAGAGGATGTATAACAACGAAGATCTCGTTAGTCAAAAGACTGTAAAATATATACTTTTAGATGTACTGCAACAGTCTATGCGTCTTCTTCACCCTCTGATGCCATTCATTACGGAAGAAGTCTGGCATAACCTGAAAGAGTATTTTCTAATACAGGAGAAAGCCCTTATAGTAGCTCGATTTCCTGAAGCGAATAAAAAATTGATCGATAACAAAATAGATGAGGAAATGACCCTTATTCAGGAGAGTATAATAGCGATCAGAAACCTCCGTAAGCAGGTCAATATCCCGCCCGGAAAAGAGGTAGATGTTATCATTCGTGCTGTTAACAGAGAGCAGTCAGCAATACTGGAGAATTATGAGAATTATTTCCGGAAACTGGCACGAGTATCTAATCTGCAGGCAGGAATAGACTGTGATAAGCCTCAACAATCAATTGCTGCTGTGGTTAACGGGATGGAGATCTTTCTCCCTCTTAGTGGTATTATAGATATCGATCAGGAGAGAGAACGTCTCAAAAAACATCTCCACAAAGCAGAGATTGAATTGGCCAAAACAAGGAAGAAACTCGCTAACGATAGCTTCCTGAATAATGCCAGAGAGGATGTAGTAGAAAAAGAGCGAGCTAAAGAGCAGGAATACCTGCAGTTGACAGAAAAAACCAAAGGTCTCTTGCAAGACCTGATCTGACCTTATTAAGGAGGTTTCTATGAGTCCAAGAAAAAAGAAAGAACCGATAGTTGATGTAGAGGCTATAAAAGAAGAGATTGTAGAAGATGCTGTACAGGAAGTTATCGAAGAAGATTTACAGAAGGTAAAGGAGGAGATTATTCACGATCCCGGGACAAAAAGGCTTCTGTTTTATGAAAAATTGAGAGAAAAATTTGCTGGGAAGATAACTGAAGAGAAGAAACTCAAAAAGGTAAGTGATTATCTCTTTCTGCTTCCTGACTTCTTTATCTTGCTCTGTCGGCTTCTGATGGAAGATAGAGTGACCAATCAGACAAAAGCTTTTATCTTAGGAGTGATTGCCTATGTTATGCTCCCAATAGATATAATACCAGATTTCATTCCAGTTATTGGTTTTGTAGATGATCTGATTCTTGTTGTATTCGCTCTCGACCAGATCATGAAACAGACCGATGAGGAGATTATCCTTGCTAACTGGAGTGGCAGAAGTGATTTTATCCTGACAGTAAGAAATGTGATAGATATTGCTAACAAAGCGGTCAGCCACCGGATACTGATAAAGATCAAAGGTATTCTTCGGAAATTTAGAGTAGCGTGATGAAGGTTTTCATATCATCAAGAAACAGTGATAAGATCAGAGAGATCAAAGCACTGATTGAACATCTTAATATCAAAGTTGTCACTCCATACGATTATGATGATTTACCGGAGGTGGAAGAAGATAGAGATTCACTTTTAGGCAATGCCCTGAAAAAAGCCCGTATTCTGGCTGATGTGGTTGGATTACCAACGATTGCTGACGATACAGGCATCTTTATCGATTCACTTTACGGTGAACCGGGAATCTATTCTTCCCGATATGCAGGTGTAAGTTGTTCCTATTCCGAGAATCGGGATAAGGTGCTATCATCTATGAAGGGCAAAGCTAACAGGAGTGCCAGATTCATTACCGTTGCAGTTTTTTATGTAACAGGGTTGGAACCACTGGTAGCAGAAGGAATAGTAGAGGGGGAGATAACTGAAACTGAACGTGGTGATAAAGGTTTTGGTTATGATTCCATTTTTCAGGTAAAGGGTAAGAAGAAAACCTACGCCGAGATGGATGATGAGGAAAAGAATATTTTCAGTCATCGTGGTATAGCTTTACGAAAATTGGTTGATAAGATAAATGCAACTTTCAAGGCAGAGAGATGATCTCTGCAAAGTCAGTGATTTAGCATATTACACAGATTATCATACAGATTGAGGAGGAAGGATGATTAACAGGCAGATATTTCGGCAATATGATGTCAGAGGTATTGTAGATAAAGATTTGACGGATGATACAGTCTATCTCTTGGGTAGAGGCTTTGGCACCTATCTGAGGAGAAGAAATCTCAAATCAGTTGCTATTGGTGGTGATGCTCGTATGAGTACTCCCCGGTTTAAAAAATTGTTCACTAACGGTTTGAAGGATTCTGGATGTGAAGTACTTGATGTGGCAATTTTAGCTACCCCGGTTCTCTATTTTGCAATACATCATTTGAAAACCGATGCCGGAGTCATGATAACAGGTAGTCATAACCCTCCAGAATATAATGGTTTTAAAATGAATATCGGGCTTGCTTCCATCTATGGTGATGATATCCTGGAAATCTATGACATTATAAAGTCAAATTCTTTTATAGAGGGTATTGGCTCACAGAGAAGTGTTCCGGGAATGGTTCAGATCTATCAGGACTATTTGGTTGATAACATCAAAATTTCCCGCCCAGTAAAAGTGATTGTCGATGCTGGAAATGGTGCCGGTGGTCCCATATTACCGGATATTTTACGAAGAATCGGTTGTGATGTAGTCGAGCTCTATTGCGAGATGGATGGTTCTTTCCCCAATCATCACCCTGACCCTACAGTATTAGAATATATGCAAGACCTTATCAGATCAGTAAAAAAGACAAATGCAGAAGTCGGAATAGGACTGGATGGTGATGCCGATAGAATTGGTATAATTGATGAAAAGGGGGAGATGCTTTTCGGTGATCAGGTTTTGAATATCTTTGCCAGGGAGTTTCTGAAAGAATATCCTGGTGAAAAGGTCGTAGCTGATGTTAAATGCTCAAAAAATCTTTTCGATGATATTAAAAAACAGGGTGGAGTACCGGTCATGTATAAAACCGGTCACTCTCTGCTGAAAAAGATTATGCGAGAAGATAATATCAAGATGGGTGGTGAAATGAGTGGGCACATTTTCTTTTATGATCGCTATCTGGGATTTGACGATGCCATCTATGCCGCCTGTCGATTCGTCGAAATTATAGCCAAATCGGATAAGAAAGTTAGTGAGATGCTTGCAGATCAGCCTAAGATGTATAATACCCCGGAATTGAAATATGAATGCACAGAGGATAATAAGTTCAAGATCGTAGAAAGAGTACGAGAACATTTCCAGAAAGAGGGACATGATGTAAATGATATTGATGGTATGAGATTAACTTTTCCTGATGGTTGGGCACTGGCAAGAGCTTCTAACACACAACCGGTAATAACCCTACGTTTCGAAGCAGAAACAGAAGAGAGGTTACGGGAAATAAGAAATATGGTCGAAGGGGAGATTGAGAGAATCAAAGCAGAGATTGACTCTTAACTACCGAACCAGGCATCTAAATATAAACCGATTTAATCGAGGGCAGCATTTAAGTCTGTCCTCATTTTTATTGCCAACAATCTGGTATTTCTGTCTGCAGTAAGCTCAATATTGTGTTATGTAGATCAACCCAGAAAAGAAAAACATCTATCGTTTTCTCGGTTTCTTAGTAGTTGAATCCCTGCTTTTCTCGGCTAACAAATTAAGTAATTCGAGATGAGTTAGAATGATGATTGAGTCATTACTAACCGCGATTTCTTAAAGAAAAACAATTGACGTTGTCAACTCAGCTTTAAAATATGACTTCTTAGGAAATATGGGGATAATGGAGGAAGAAATGGAATACCCTTTTAACGAGATTGAACCGAAATGGCAGAAGTACTGGCAGGAGAAAGGACTGTTTAAAACAGAAGAGAAACCGGATAAGAAGAAGTATTATGTCTTATCTATGTTTCCTTATCCCTCCGGAGCGTTACATATGGGCCATGTCTCTAATTATTCGATTGGAGATGCTATAACTCGCTATAAACTTATGCAGGGTTACAACGTCCTGCAGCCAATGGGTTATGATTCTTTCGGACTTCCTGCAGAAAACTTTGCTATACAGAATAAAACTCATCCCCGTAAAGCAACGGAAGATAATATAGATACTATGAGAGGGCAGTTTGATCGGATGGGTTTCGGCCTCGATTGGAATAGGGAAGTGAGTACCTGTCGACCCGATTATTACAGGTGGAATCAGTGGCTTTTCAAACGTCTTTATGAGAGGGGGCTGGTATATCGTAAGAAGGCCTATCTCAACTGGTGTGAAGAGTGTCAGACTGTTCTTGCCAATGAACAGGTCGAACAGGGACAATGCTGGCGTTGTGAATCTCCGGTGCAACAGAAAGAGATGGAACAGTGGTTCATAAGAATAACTGAGTATGCTGAAGAACTGCTCGATTTTTCTAAAGTTATCGACTGGCCGGAAAGAGTCAAACTCATGCAAACTCACTGGATCGGGCGCAGTGAAGGGACCAACATCAATTTTCCTGTTAAGAATTCTGATCAAGTGATTTCAGTCTTCACGACGAGGCCTGATACGATCTTTGGCTGTACTTATATGGCACTTCCACCCGAACATCCCTATATTATGGAGTGGCTGAACGAAACAGATCCAGCATCACCACTTCATGCCTTCTGTCAGAAGGTGATTAATCTGGATAAGATCGCAAGAACATCAGAAGATACGACAAAAGAGGGGATGTTCTCCGGACATTATTGCATAAATCCTGTTAATGGTGAGAAGATACCGATCTGGATTACCAATTACGTTCTACTGGATTACGGAACCGGAGCAGTAATGGCAGTTCCAGCTCATGATCAGAGAGATTTTGAGTTTGCCAAGAAGTACAATCTCCCAATGAAAATAGTGATCCAGAACGAGAAGAGAGACCTGAATCTGGAAGTAATGCAGGAAGCTTTTGTTGATTCGGGTTTTCTGACTAATTCTGCCCAGTTCGACGGAATGGAGAGTGAAGCTTCCAAGAAAGCAATAACAGATTGGATGATCGAAAAAGAATATGGAGAATATGCAGTGAGCTACAGGCTGCGTGACTGGGGGATCTCACGTCAGCGGTACTGGGGTTCACCAATACCAATCATTCATTGCCCAGATTGTGGTACAGTTCTGGTTCCGGATGAAGAACTACCCGTAGAGCTACCTATGAATGTTGAAGTAGGGAAGACGAGAAAGAATCCGCTACTCTCTATAGAGGAATGGGTTAATACAACCTGTCCTGTCTGTAACGGACCGGCAAAGAGAGAAACAGATACAATGGATACATTCTTCGACAGTTCTTGGTATTATGCCCGCTTTGCCGATGCTCAAAACGATAAGGTTCCATTCAGCAAAGAGAAAGCAGATTACTGGCTTCCGGTAGATCAGTATATAGGTGGCATAGAACATGCCTGTATGCATCTGATGTATGCCCGTTTCTTTCATAAGTTTATGCGTGACATCGGTCTGCTAAGTGGTGACGAACCTTTTTCCAGGCTACTGACTCAGGGGATGGTGATAAAAGACGGTGCCAAGATGTCAAAATCGAAAGGTAATGTCGTAGATCCCAACTACATCATAGACAGATACGGTGCCGATACGGCACGTGTCTTCATGCTTTTTGCTTCACCTCCGGATAAAGACGTTGAGTGGAGTGATGAAGGAATAATGGGTGCATTTCGTTTTCTGAATAGAATCTGGCGGCTTTTCAACAATAATAAAGACCTGATCAGAGAATTCAGAAACCATCAGATCGGGGAGATCAGCGAACAATCACGCAAGCTGCTCTATACAACTCATTTTACGATCAAGAAGGTTACCGAAGATATCGAACAAAGAATGCAGTTCAATACAGCTATCGCAGCTCTCATGGAGCATTTCAATAACATATCAGCAGTAAAAGAACCAGACAAATTGACCGACGATGAAAAAGGCGCCTTTGTTCAGGGGTGTCTTGTTATACCGAGACTACTCTATCCCTTTGCTCCTCATATTGCAGAAGAACTATGGCAGCAAGCCGGATTTGGCGAGATGATTCACAATTACAGATTTCCTGTCTGGGAACCGAAATACCTGAAACGGGATGAGATCAATTATGTGATCCAAGTACAGGGTAAGGTTCGGGGAAGAATAACCGTTCCAGCAGATACTGGCGAAGATAAGATAAAAGAGCTGGCTCTCCAGGTTGATAATGTCCAGAAATTCATCGATAACCAAAAGATAAGAAAGATAGTGATAGTTAAGAACAAGCTCATCAGTATAGTGGTTTAAAAAAAAGCCCCCCATCTGAATGGTGGGGGGTATTTTTTATGCTAATAGTAGTGATTTATGAGTTAGCGCTATCAACAGAATTTATTTGGGGATATTGAACAGATATTCAACGCCGTTTGGCTTATTCTTGATCTTTATCTTACCCTCTAGTTCATCTAATAATGTTCTGGCAACAAGCACATCGACTAGCTTATCACTCTCTATCTTCGGAGCAGATTTGGCATTTACAGCTTTAACTACCTCGTCAGATATGTTCTGGCCACCTCTCAATACCTCAAAATATACACGAGTACCGTCACGGTATACCTTGAGTTTAACAGTACCACCATCTTCCATGTGTTCAATGCAGTTATCAAAAATCTCATAGAGAATATTCAAGAGACTGAAGGGGCTGACCTCTATCGTACTGTCTTCTTCTATCTCCTTTTCCAGCTTGATCTTGTGCTTGTAAGTGAGATTAAGGTTCAGGAATTGATCAAAGATGTCGATAAAGGTAGCTATGTCGATCTTCTGTTTACCAGTGATCTTGTCTTTCTCTATCATGTATTTGACGACATTGATTGTGTTGTTGATCTTTTCTAACTGCTGCATGATCTGATCTATACCCTGCAGATCGGGGATCTTAAATTTTATGAGCTCGATTCTTCCGGAAATGCTCATTAAAGGTGTATTCATATTATGAATAAAACCTGGAATCAGATCTAAGTATTTGGACAGCTCTCTGTATTTGATTAGATCCTTAACATCATCTTTCATTTTCCACTCCTTTAAATATGGTTCGTATCAAAGGTAAGATTTAATAACCTTTGCCAATCTCTTAACACCTTCTATATTCATATCTTTGGCAGAATAAGAGAAGTTGATTCTCATCGTATTTTTGCCTTTGCCATTACAGTAAAAGCTGGAACCAGTTACGAAGGCGACCTTTTCTTTAATAGCATCTAAAAACAGCTCTCCAGTATCAATATGTTCCGGTACGGTCAGGAACAGGAACAGACCACCTTCCGGTTTGGTCCAGGTTACCCCTTCTGGCATATACTGTTCGAAAGCTTCCAGCATAGCATCACGTTTTTCTCTGTAGAGGTCAATAATTTTTTTTATATTGCTGTCTAACAATCCCTGCTCGATGTATCTGGCAGCAATACGCTGAGTATAGGGTGGTGTACAGAGGTCTGTAGACTGTTTAGCAACTACGATCTTATCAAGAATATGTTCATTGCCAACTACCCAGCCGATACGGAATCCAGGAGCAAAGATCTTGGAAAATGTTCCCA
>Ga0334892_1001436_pt1 | contig 20367 bp, 36 predicted proteins | sample GraSluR3_MG_4_FD_207213 | JGI IMG/M metagenome (GOLD analysis project Ga0334892, IMG submission 207213) | Sludge microbial communities from methane-producing bioreactor in Wageningen University, Netherlands - Granular Sludge_15_04-R3 | ecosystem: Engineered > Bioreactor > Anaerobic >...
TCTCGCGCATGAAAGAAGAGCCACAATGGATGCTCGACTTCCGTTTGAAGTCGTTGGATCACTTCAACAAGATGGCGATGCCGACATGGGGCGGAGACCTCTCGGCACTTGATTTCGACGAAATCACTTACTATGTCAAACCATCTGAGAAGACAGAACGCTCATGGGACGAGGTACCAGAAGAAATCAAACGTACGTTTGACAAGCTCGGTATCCCAGAAGCAGAGCAAAAATACTTGGCAGGTGTCTCGGCTCAGTATGAGTCTGAGGTTGTCTACCACAGCATGCAAGAAGACTTCGAAGCGAAAGGTGTCATCTTCAAAGATACCGACACAGCCCTCAAAGAAGACGAAGAGATCTTCAAAGAGTACTTCGGGAAGTTGATTCCGCCGACGGACAACAAGTTTGCGGCCCTCAACTCAGCAGTTTGGTCGGGTGGCTCGTTCATCTACGTACCAAAAGGCGTGAAACTCGAGCAACCGCTCCAAGCCTATTTCCGCATCAACTCGGAAAACATGGGTCAGTTCGAGCGTACGCTTATCATCGTCGACGAAGGCGCATCGGTTCATTACGTCGAAGGATGTACGGCACCGGTCTATACAACGAACTCGCTTCACTCAGCGGTCGTTGAGATCTTCGTCAACAAAGATGCATACTGCCGTTACACGACAATCCAAAACTGGGCGAACAATGTCTACAACTTGGTAACGAAACGTGCAGTCTGTGAAGCGGGTGGATCAATGGAGTGGATTGATGGAAACATCGGATCGAAACTCACGATGAAATACCCGGCTGTCATCTTGAAAGGGGAAGGCGCACGTGGAATGACACTTTCAATCGCCCTCGCTGGTAAAGGACAGCACCAAGACGCTGGCGCGAAAATGATTCACCTCGCACCAAACACGTCATCGTCTATCGTCTCGAAATCGATTTCGAAACAAGGCGGAAAAGTATCGTACCGTGGAATCGTCCACTTCGGCCGTAAGGCGAAGGGCGCGCGCTCGAACATCGAGTGTGATACGCTCATCATGGACAACGAGTCGACGTCAGATACAATCCCGTACAACGAAATCTTGAACGACCAAGTGTCGCTCGAGCACGAAGCGAAAGTCTCAAAAGTGTCAGAAGAGCAACTCTTCTACCTCATGAGCCGTGGAATTTCGGAAGAAGAAGCGACAGAAATGATCGTTATGGGCTTCATCGAGCCATTCACAAAAGAATTGCCAATGGAATATGCGGTCGAAATGAACCGTCTCATCAAGTTCGAGATGGAAGGTTCGATTGGGTAATCGCTTAACATCAGCGTTTTCAAGGGGTTTCAGGCTCTGAAAAACGCCTCAGCCCTCAATCAGCCCTCAAAAATGACGGCGGAGCATCCAATGGATGCTCCGTTTTCTTTAAAATACGGTCGTATTTTGTCGAACGAAACTTGTGGAAACCAACACCTTAAATTGTGGTATTGTATACCAATCCATTCATCATTTCGATATGATTAATTAAGATTGATTGCAAGTGGGGGTTGAAAATGAGGGTAGAATCATTTGGCAATAGAAAAATCGAAATGAGAGCGTATCACGGGACGCTTCTAAGTAAAGCTGAGTCGATTCTTGAATCTGGATTTTGGAGCTCAAGTGGAATCGATCACTGGCTAGGTACTGGTGTATATTTTTTTCGAGAAGATGAAACTCAAGCAAAATTTTATGCTGAACGAGATAGATTCAGATTAATGAAAAAAGGACAATTTCGTAAGGCGAAGAGTCCAGAATACGATGGATGTATTTTTGAATGGTGTGAAACTTTACAAGGTGAAGAGTTTTTGAACCTTGATACTAGAGATGGTGCAGTTTTCTTCGATAAGCACATGAAGGCAACGAAAAAAATGCTTCTCTCGAAAGGGTATAAAGTTGAAACAGCACTTTGGCAATGGAACAATGAACTGTTTAACCTTATTCCGCCAAAATACACAGTAATTCAAAGAACTTTTCCTGTCCCTAGTGAAAAACTTGGCAATCACAGCGAAGCGTTGTTTAATACCCTTATGTTTTTTCCGATATTAAAAGGGAATAGGGATATAAGTGCAGAAGTGAGCTCTATTAACACAGAGTTAATCCACGGTACTCAGGTTGTGGTGAGAAACCCTCAAAGGATTGATACTACAAAACTGTCTTGGATGGCGTGTTAATAAGGTAGTTCTATATCCGATTGTGATAGTAGGACGAGGAGGAATGAAATATGAACGAGCAAGAATACATGGATTATTTAGAAGAACGCTTTCTTCAGTTGGCAGAAGAAAATGGAATTCAGTATGAAAAAGTGGCTCCTGGGGAAGGCAAAGTTATCATCAAAGAAAATGATGTGATTATTGGAGAATTAGGAGACCCATATCCTACTGAACAAGTTTTAAAGATGCTTGTAAAAGAACCAGAAGATTCCATTCTTTATAAAAAAATCGAGTATTCACAATTCTTCAGCTTTGCAGATTCAGAATTATTGTTCTCTGAAGATGGTTACATTATTGAAAGTAACTACTCACTTAATGATTCTAATCTTAACTTTGAAGATTTGTTGAAGGAAATTGAGATTAAAAAATTAGTAATAAAAGGGACACCTAAAGCTGAAACTCCTCTGGTAACAATACCGAATGAGCGAGTATCATATGATGCGTGTTCATCACAAACTTTGATGGAGGCATCTTAAATAATGAAAAAGCTGAAGTTTGGGCGTTATAGAGTAGAGCAACTTACATTTAATCAAGAAGATGATTTTTATGATGAAGAAAGTATCAAGATTTCGATGGGATCTCATGTGGAACTGATAGACGAAGAAAGTGCTGTTGTTTCAATCATCTGTGGTTTAGAAAGCGAAGATGAAAAGTTTAACCTTTTTATCCGAGTTTCAGGAGAATTTTTAGTTGAAGATGATGGCAGCACAGAAAACATCACTGGAATTACAAATGAAATGCTACTGAGACGAAATAGCATTTCGATTTTATTCCCTTACGTTCGTTCGGCGGTGTCCCAAGTGACTTCTATCGGCTATAATGCCCCGATTGTTTTACCACCTATTAACGTATTAGAGTTTATAGACAAAAGCAAAGAGGAGGAACCCGAAAAATAATCGGTCCTCCTCTTTTTATTTTGTCTCTTTTTGTATATACAGATCATTGTTTGCTATACGCGCCTCGTATAGCGCCATCGAATCATGCTCGATCTTCTTCGAGACATGCAGATAGATGTTCATCGTAATCTTCGTGTCGGCGTGGCCAAGACGATCCGCCACGTATTTCACATCGGCACCCGCCTCCAATAAATGGACAGCATGGGTGTGACGGAGGACGTGCGGGCTGATGTGTTGCACACCACTCTTCTTGCAGGCATCCCGCAGATAGTCCCTCACGATGCTCGTCCGCAGCCACGTCCCGTTCGGGCTATGGAACACGAGGGGGAGTTCGGGCTTCTTGTAATTCGGATAGGCGAGATAGACTTCCTTTTGACTGGTCCGGTGCCGCCGCATGAGCTCGGTTGTCTGGGCATCAATCCGCAGCGTCCGGTTCGCCTTCTTCGTCTTCGGTTTCGTCACCTTGAGTTCTAGCTTCGAACCGAACGATAAGGTCTTGTTCACGCGGACGGTACCGGCATCCAGGTCGATGTCCTCCCACTCGAGCGCCAATGCCTCGCCGATACGTAAACCGGTCCGAGCGATCAGTGTGAAGAGGGCTAGATATTGGATGGAGCGCTTGTACTTCCCGTGTGGTGTCATCTCGAGGTAAGTGAGCAAGCGATTGAGCTCGTCCATCTCTAAGAACTCGAGTATGCCGTCATCATCGTCTGGCGTGTCGTCCCGTTTCGATATCCGGATTCGATGGGCCGGATTCTTTTCGATGAGATTCATATCCAATAGAGCGTGGTCCAGGATGCTCGCGAATGTCGAATGAAATGAACGGACGGTGCCGAGGCTATACACTTCGACTTTCTCGTTGATCCACTTTTGGTACATGACCCGGTTGATGTCTATCAAGCGATATTCCCCGAACTGTGGGATGAGGTGGTTCTTGACGGTCCGACTGATCCGGTCGTAGGTCGACTCTTTGACGTGTGGTCGTTTGAACGTCTCGAGCCATTCGAGGGCGAAGGTGTCAAAGCGTACGTTCTGGTCCATCACGAACGTGTTGTTCAATAGTTTCGCCTCTTCCTTAGCCGCGGCCATCTGCGCCTCACGCTTAGTCGTGAAGTTGCTTCGTGATCGTTCGCGTCGCTTTCCGCCCTCGTCATAAAAATAGATGCGGTATTGCCATTTCCCGTTCCGCTTACGGAAGATTGCCATGTCGTTCACTCCTCTCGTTGTTATGATAGGCGATGGACGCCCTAACCGCAATCGCATCCAACTAAAAAAGGTGCCGCATGGGCACCTCGTCAAGATTATTCAGCAACGCCAGTTTGTGTCTTCGAGTCGACCACACCGTTCGTGAACGTCACGAGGATGTTGGCGCCGAGGTCACCACGAGCGTCATACGATACCATCTCCATCTTGAGACCGTCTGATTCCGAAACCGTCGTGTTAGTAGGTTCGCCGAGGATCGCGTTGACTTCCTCGATGGTCATACCTGTCTCGACCTGTTCGTACTCAGCGAGACCAGGCTTCGACTCGTCCGTCTTCGCCTCTTCGGTCGTCTTGGTCATCTCCTTGTCCACCTCGTTGATGAACGCGCCCGTGCAGGCGACCATACCGATACCGATGATCACGAAGGCGAGCACGATGCCGATGATGATCTTCAAAACTGTTTTCATATTGGTAAAACCCCCTATAAAGTATGTAGTTCGATACGATTATAACAATTGAATCCCTTATTATCCTTATATATACAAAAAATCTAATTGAGAATCGTTCGACAAAAAATAGGTACATAATCCCACTTTGTCGAATATCTCACCTTGTCTCATTAGGGAAAATGGTTGAAAATATTTTGTGTTCGGTTCATACTGGAAATAATAATAAGAACAAACGTTCGTAAACGGAGGGGTTTCTTTTGGCTGAGGTCGCAACGAGACAAATGATTTTTATTAAGGATGGTAAGTCGGAGAGAGCTACGGCGGTATGGGTAGAGGAGATTCAGACATATGTTGCCTTCCCAAGCAACGAAGCCACTAGAATGATTCAAGAATATAAATCGAAAACTCCGCAACCTCTTAAATGAGACTGCGGAGTTTATTTGTCATCATCTTTTTGTTCGAGCTGGGCCATGATCGCCTGCTCTTTGATATAGTTGACGATCTTCTCGAGGCGTTCTTGTGATAAGGATTGAAGAAGCTCCTCTGTGAACACGTCCCCGATGAACTTGTATTTCTCTTGTGCGACCTTGATATATTCTTCATGAGTCATAGTCGGATCATCAACAAGCCCAATCAGGTAATCAGAAGTAATCCCTAAAGCTCGGCAAATTTCTACTTGCTGAGGCATAGTGATGCCTTGCTTATTTCGTTCCATTCTAGACAATGCGCCTTTATCGATGTTGACGATATCCGATAAAGCAGTCAAAGAAAGTCCTTTTGCTAAACGAGCAGTTCTTAGTCTTTCCCCGATATCAACATACTCTTGCAAATTAATCACCATTTCCATATAGATTATCCCCTTTATTTTCTCATAATTCTCAACAAAAAAGACGAAAGTTGAATAAAATGCAAAAAAGTAGTTGATTTTGAAGATTCCTCAATATATACTCTGTTTAAGGGTTGAACATTCCTCAACGAAAGAGGTGAAACAAATGCAAGATACGCGTAAATGGAAATTTGATTTAAAAAAATTGCGATCAGCCAGGGTCTTAAAAGGATACTCTCAAAGCGCTGTTGAAGACGCATTAAGCAAGACTAAAGGGTGGTTGTCACGCAAAGAAAACGGACTATCTCCTATTACTATTGACGAGATTGAGAAACTTTCAAACATTTACGGGATAAATATTGAATATTTTTTTTCGTCAGGTGTTGAAGATTCCTCAAAACCTAAAAATTATGTAGTGATTAACGAGGAGGAGTTTAACTCTCTCATTAAAGAAGCGGCGTGCAAGTAAAACAGACGGGAGGCAACACAGTGAATCAACTTGTTCAAGTACGTGACGGAAAAGCGATTACTAATTCAATTATCGTTCATGAATATTTTAAGAAACGACATGACCATGTACTGCGGGACATCGAGAAACTCGAAAAAGATCTCCCCAATTTTGGGGAGATGTTCAACACATCATACGAATACGATAGTTACGGTCGGAAACGAAAAATTTATGAAATGACTAGAGATGGTTGGGTGTTGCTTGTCATGGGCTTCACTGGATCGCAAGCCTTGAAGTTCAAGCTGAAATACATCGAGGCGTTCAACATCATGGAGTCCCAATTGTCCAAACAACGGGATAGGATGGTTGCATTGCCACAAGACTATAAGTCGGCATTGATTGCATTGGTCGAACAAGTCGAGAAAAGCGAACAACTTGCCGCAACGGTAGAAGAGCAAAAACCAAAAGTGGAGTATCACGACAACGTTCTCAAAAGAAAGGGATTTATCACTGCTACGAATATCGCGAAAGACCTCGGGATGAGTGCCTCTGCATTAAATAACCTGCTCAATGAATACGGGGTGCAATACAAGCGAAGTGGGTGTTGGTACTTGTATGCCAAATATGACCACTTCATTGAAACCGGTATAGCAGACTATCACATAAATGAATGGGGTCAAACACTCAAATGGAGCGAAGAGGGTCGAAAATGGATTATCGACTTACTTAATCGTAAACGAGACGAGCAAAAGAGAATGGAATTGAATTTGTAAATCCGTAAACGTTTCGGTCTAAGAGTAACTTAGGTCGTCAAGACTAACTTTTCGTTAGGGTTACGTCGAAAGGAGGTGACAAGACATGAAAGAGATGAATTTCAACCCAGAGACGGCAATGCACGACTTCGAGGACTGGCTCATCGACACAAAACTACGCGAAGGGGTTCGCGGGGTTGATTTCCTCGCCGCAATGATTGTCCCGATGACCGAGAGGCATCAAGATTACAACCATTTCATGGTAAGGAAGTTCAAGGTGATCCATCCCCATGAACGCATCGAGTCGATGTTATACGCCTCTTTGAATTATCGATACGACCACGACTCATTTCATAGGAAGTGGGGTTTCAACCTCGGAATCGTTCAAGAACACGCCTTATGGTCGCTACAGAAAATCAAGGCGATTTCTTCAAATCAATACATCGATGCCTTGGAAGTGGTTGATTCGATTATTAAGCAATCCATCGTGGATGAAGAATGGTAACAAGCGGAAAGGAGGGTCGACATGTTGCAAATCCACATCGATGAGAACGAGATTCTCGACATCGCCAAGGCGCAGATCCGGCAGCACATCGAACAGACGCACGCCGACGTGTTCCTCTGGGACATTGAGGAGCTGTGCCGCCAGACGAACCTCAGCAAGTCGTTCATCTTGAAATCGTTCTTCTATGAGGAGGACTTCCCAAAATATCGGGCCGGCACCAAATGGCTCATGGTGGGAGAAGAGGTGAGGACGTTTTTGAAGGACTGGCTCAGACGCCAGGACAAGAATCTGAACAAATAAAAAACCGCGTCGCCCAAACGGACAACACGGCTACACATAAACCTGAACAGTTTTAGTGTAGCACGGGCGGCGCAAGTTGAAAAGGAGAGGGCAATATGCATCTGCAACAAAAACTGGACACCATCCGCTACGGGCTCATGCTGACGGCGTTTGGGTCGGGAATTTGGCTCATGGCCACCATGAACGCACGCTTCGAATACTGGGTCATCCCCGCCGTCGCGTTCGTGATGAGCGCCGTTTTCTACGGGTCGCTACACCTTATTGATGAGGACATCGAGGAAGGGGCGAGCGAGTGATGGAGAAACGGGAACCGAAATTGGACCCTAAGTTCTATGAACCAATCGATGGTCGAGAGGCATTGCTTCGTATCGCCAACGGGCTAGAAATCTTCAACTCACTTGGAACACGTTATTTCTTCGATGAGAACGGGATCTTCTCGGAGCAGAAGGTCGGAAAACCATACGCGGATTTCGGGCAACTCCCGGTATCCGTCGTACTCGGTGGCACATGGTACATCAGACGGGCATTCAATGTTCGTGAGCAGCTGGTGAGACGCCCGAACGAATGGGTGGGGAAATTCAAACGGCTCGGTGGCTGGTATGTGGTGAGGTTCGACACTGAATCGATGCGGGTCGTCAGGGCTCGGTTATCATCCGACACGGCAGTCGGGATTGGAACCTATCCGAAATGGTACGACGATGTACGCGCCGAGGATTTAAATGAATGTGTCCCATTGGATTACGTCAGACCTTCAAAGGAGGTGAACGCCAAATGAACGCATCGAACGAACGGCTCGATGACCTCTACAAAGATGTGAACCGCCTCGTCGAACTTGCGGCGGATCTGGATGATATCCAGCAAGAGATCAAGTCAATCGCCTTAAAAAATGGTAAGCGTGTTGCATTTTACTCGCTAAACGTCGCTCAAAAACAGGTCGACGGTATGGTCAACACCATACAACGTGAAATCAATGGGATGGAGGGTGAAACGAATGCGGTCGCTCAACCTACGACATAAGTACGAGAACATGCTGCGGATGAGCCGGCACCGTATCCGCATCCATAATGACCGACTCAAGAGCAGGTTATATAAGTCGGGTATGAGGGGCACTCACACATCCCGCCGCGATGATGGCACCCTTTGGCTTTACCTCGAACGTAAGAGTGGAAACTATCAGCTCGTAAAAGAACAACTACGTGAGTACGAGATTGAAAACGACGTTGAGTATGAATTGTTACTCAACCCAAAAGGTTTTAACCCAAAGTACGACTGGGTCTGGGTCGTGCCGAAGCACGAGACCTTTTACCGAGAAGTGGACGAACAATACGAGGTGGATATCGCCGGAAAGAAAGTGGGGAGTCAATGATCAACCGAGTTGTATTGGTAGGACGATTGGTGCGAACGCCTGAGATGCGATACACCCAGTCGGGCATCGCTGTGACACGTTTCACGCTCGCCTGTGACCGTCCGTTCAGCGGACAGGACGGGAAGCGAGAGGCGGACTTCATCGATTGCGTCGTCTGGCGCAAGCAGGCGGAGAACGTATCGAAATATCTATCGAAAGGGAGCATGGCCGGTGTCGACGGTCGTCTCCAAATCAGCAGTTATGAAGGACAGGATGGGCAGAAACGGTATCGCGCCGAGGTCGTCGCCGATAGCGTGCGTTTCCTCAGCTCGAAAGGGGACGCAGGACGCGACAATGCACCTTCACCGAGAGACGATGACGCGCCTCCGTCGCGTAGTGGATTCGACCAGGAACCGTTCAGTGGATCAGGAAAAATCGACCTCTCAAATGATGACCTCCCCTTCTAATTATCAGAACAGGTTTCAGACAAAAGAATGGAGTGGACGAAATGGCAGTTTATAGACAGATCCGCATCGACTTCTGGCAAGACGAGATGGTCGTGGAATTGTCGGCGGAAGACAAATACTTCTTCCTGTATCTCATGACCAACAACAAGACATCACAGTGCGGCGTGTACCGCATCAACCGGCGAGTGATGGCGTTCGACCTCGGTTGGGATGTCTCACAGGTCGACAAGTTGCTCGAACGGTTCGTCAAGTACGGCAAGATCGGGTACAACCGCGACAATGACGAAATCATGATTTCCAACTGGCTCAAGTACAACAAGGCGACGTCGCCGAAAGTGGCAAAAGTCGTCTCGCAAGAGCTCGAGAAGATCAAGACCGAGGAATTCAAGGCGGCGGTCATCCGTCAATGCGAAAAATTCGGATACCCTATCGATACTGTATCGATACCGGACGAAACCAGTCCGTCAAAAAAGGATAACGGTATCGATAGTGGTTCTCCGAACGAAAAATACCCTATGGATACCGAACCGCAAAAAGAAAAAGAAGAAGAAAAAGAAGAAGAAAAAGAAGAAGAAGAAGAAAAAGAACAACCACAACAACAAGAAAAAGAGAGACCGACAAATGATGCGGTGGTGGCGGTTCAGCTGAGAGACGTGGTCGCCTTCTTCGAACAGAACATCAGCACGGCGACACCTTACGTCATCAGCGAGCTCGAGGAGATGATCAAGGAGTCCTCGTACGAATCGGTACGCTACGCCCTCGAGGAGGCGGTCGCCCGAGAACGACGTTCGCTCAACTATGTCAAGCGCATCGTCGACCGTTGCATCGCCCAGAAGCTGTTCACGTTCGACCTCATCCGTCTGGAAGAGTCGCGACGTCAACAACGCCAAGGTGGCACGAACCCCGACGCAAAGACACCGGAATGGCTCGCCGAGGAAGAACGCGAGTCCCGCGAGCACGCGGCACGGAAGAAGGCGGAACTCGAGTCGGAGGTGCCGGACGATGACGAGATTGAAGCGATGCTGCAGGGACTGAAGGGCGGGACGACCGCTTGACGCAAGACCGCAACGAACGAATCGAATCACTGGAGCGAGAGGTGCGGCGTTATGAGGCGAAAGGTGACGATGTCGTCGCCCGGTGCCTGCGCCATTTCTCGGAACAGCTCAAACAAATCGAACGGAACAGGAGTGAACGAACATGAGAGCAACAGAGATGGATCCGCACGTCTCCTACCTCGCCTTCGAGGGCGAGACGCCACGACGCATCATGCGGGACGCGAAAGGACAGGTTTTCTCGTTCGAATGGGTGGACCTCGGGTACAAGGTGGACGGAAAGACGGTGTCGGCCATGATCCCCGTCCTCCTATCGGCGAACGGACAGCTCGGCAAACATTATCGCATCGAACGCAAGTGGAAGAACAAGGACGTTTTCGACTATCCGGTCGCGACCGGACGGGCGGCACTGACGATGCCACGGGCGGCCGAACGCATCGTGAAATATCAGATGGCGGCGGGGAACCCGCTATGAGAATCTCATACACCGCCGAACAAGACACCAGGCAGTCGCAATATCTCGAATCACGGGCAAGTCAACGCAAGACACTACATCGCATCCAGTCGCAAATCAGTCGGCAAAGGCGGAAAGGGGTCAAGGCATGGGCGGCATCGTTTATCGCAAAGTCGAGGGGGACACGGTCCATCTGATTATCGTGTCCAAGGACATCACACGACATCGCGTCGAGGGAGGTGTACTGGTCCACGTCGAGAACTGGCTCTGCCCGATCGAAACGGCAGAGCTGCTCTATCGGGAACAGGACGAATGGTCACTCGACGGGGAACCGTACCGATCGGTGGTGACGAGATGGAAAGAAAAACACGAGGCGCGAAATCGAAGCGCCCGGACAGAGTCCTGAGATACAAGGGCACCAAGGAACAATATCTGACGAGGATAGAAGGCACACAGGTTGTCCATCAGTACATACCATATGCCACACATCAAGAGACGCAACGACTCGTCGACCAAGGGTGGAAACGCCTATCAATCTAGCAGACAAAGGAGCAGGGGTGAATGGACCATAACGTCGACCAAAAACTATCGAAGACCGCGCGGAACATCGCGGAGCAGAAGTTGAACAACTTCTTCACGCTCCCGATCCGCATCGACTATTTGGAGAGCCGACTCGTCACCGCGACGACACCGAACTATCAGACGAGCGAGGGGCAGAGCCACAAGGCTCCCTCTTCGCCCGTCGAAAAGGCGGTGCTCGCCAGGGAGGAACTCGACCATGCGCTCGCAGAACTATCCGAGCTGGTCTATCTCCGGAAACTCCTCGAGGAGACGCAGCCGGAACTGGTCCGGATCTGGGACCTCCGTTTCCGTAAAGGGTTGCGCAACACCGACGCAATCGTCATCCAAGAACTCGGTTACGGGAACCGACAGAGCTACTTCAATGACCGGGATGCCCTGCTCGGCAGAGTGGCCGACATCTTCGGGCTCTGGGACGACCTGAGAGGAGGGAAATCATGAAGATCAGTCCACGAAACCGAGGGCAACGATTCGAACAGATGGTTGATCTGGCGAATCACACGTATCGGCTCAAACGGATCGCTCACGTCCGGAAGACGTTCCCGGAATCGAAGATCCAGCGTGACAAGAAAGGCACCATCCAGAAGCACTGGTTCGAACGAAGTGGCGGACTCGACTACATGGGCACCGTAAACGGACGGTTCATCGCCTTCGACGCCAAGTCGACACGAAAGAACTACCTGTCCGTCGACAAGGTGACCGACGAACAGTACACGGAACTGAGACGCGTTTTGGACTTCGGCGGGATGTCGTTCCTGCTCGTACACTTCGAGCTCCACAGTGAGACATATCTCTTAGAAGCCGAGGATGCCCTCAGGTGGCGTAACAGTACCGAGCGGAAGTCTATCCCTATCGAATGGTTCCGCGAACGTCCCAGCCACCGGATTTACAGCCGGAACGGGCTCATCCTCGACTACCTCGACCCGATTGCTGAGGAACTTGCATTCAAAACAACCAAATCATATACATCGGAGGACTAAATCATGCACAAACACATCGACCTGAACAACTTTGCGGACGGGGCATTGCTCGAACGCGTCAACATGGAGATCGGAAAGGTGCTCGAGAACATCCAAGACTTGAACACTGACGCGACGAAGAAACGCAAGGTGACGATCACGCTCGAAATCGAACCGAACGATCGTCGTGAACTCGCCAACGTCGTCTCATCCGTCAAATCGACACTGATACCGACGACCGCCGTGTCCACATCGCTCATGATCGGCCATGACGGACGACAGGTCATCGGGCGTGAGCTCAAGTCGGCGATGCCGGGCCAATATATGGTCGACGTCGACTCAGGCGAGATCGTCAATGACGACGGTTCGAAGGTGGAAGAGCAGACCGAATCGACCGTCATCGACTTCCGGAAGACAAAGTAAGCAGACAATCGTTTTGTTCATGGGTGGGAGGTTCCGACCTCTCCCATGGACCATCTATCCAAAAAAATCGAACAGACAAGGGAGCAAACCATCATGACAATCCTCAAAGACGCATTCGACTGGATCAAAAACCACGGGAAGGTGGACGAGCTGCATCACAAATCGCAGACGTATGTCAGCCGCAGCGTGGAACGCCTGGACGACCCGACGGCGAGCACGGTCAAGGTCAACTCACTCGAGTCACTCGTCCGCTATGTGGAAAGCGAGATCGACGAGCAAACGACGTTCGTCAAAGAGAACGACGGCGACAAATATCTCATCCATGTCGAGAGTCCGACGACAGTGCATCTATACGGTCGCTTGAACGACCAGGGACGCCGTAGTCGTTATGTCACATCGGAGGCACTCTTGCCACAATATCCGTTCGAACGCTTCCTGGACATGGAGCAGATGAACATCAAACTGCAGTCGATCTTCGTGAAGAACGAGGACCGCGACATCTTGCTCAAGGTCTGTGGATCTGTCGTCGAGGAGAACATCCAGACGCGAGAGGACGACGGCGTTTCCCAGATCATCAGCGCGAAGACGGGTGTCGCCACGATCGGGAAGGTCGCGGTGCCGAACCCGGTCACACTTGCCCCGTATCGCACGTTCGTCGAGGTCGAACAGGTCGAGAGCCAGTTCATCTTCCGGATGAAGGAAGGACCGACCGCGGCACTCTTCGAGGCGGACGGCGGACAGTGGCGCAACGCGGCCATCGAGAACATCAAAGAGTTCTTGGCTGACAAGCTCAGCGAGGACGTCGAGAACGAACGCATCCTCATCATCTGATTGGCACGACCGACAACTGGATCCCCGGCTCTAATCGAATCGGGGATTTCTTTTACCTAAAAACGGAGGTGCGCGTATGACGAACGAACAAATGACGGATCTCATCAACCGCCATCTGGGCATAACAGATAGTTACCAGGCGCCAGATCGCCTGATGCAGATGCTTTATGACCGGGACGACCGAGAGACCGTGTTCAAGAACATGCTCGAGGCGTTCCGATATGACGTGACATACGATTGGTTCCATCTCTATTTCCAAGACGAGCACGCGGACCGGAAGAAGAAAAAGCAGGATTTCACCCCGAAGTCCGTCGCGACGCTCTTGTCAAAATTGACCGAGGGGGAAGGGGACGTGTTGGACGTCGCCGCTGGCACAGGAGGGCTATTGATCACGAAGTGGGACGAGGACAGGGTACGGGCCGGCTTCTTCGCCTACTCGCCTGCGAACCATTTCTATCAGGCCGAGGAGCTCTCGGACCGTGCGATCCCGTTTCTGTTGTTCAATCTGGCGATACGCGGCATGAATGCGACAGTGGCACATGTGGACTCGCTCAGCCGAAAGGCGAAAGGCGTGTTTTTTATCCAAAACGATCTTAACGACGCCGGCGCGTTCAGTTCGATCAACGTGTTCCCGTATGACGAACAGGTTGAACGGACGTTCAACGTCAAATTTGTCGAACGAGCCTATCCGCCGCTGATCGAGAGCAAGAACATCCCACATCACGTCGAGCACCATCTGTCCAAACCGCATTCACATGACCAAACGCAGCTCACATTATTCTAAACAACGCAGAAAGGATGAACAACATGGCTGACATGATACTGACACGCGAACTGTTTCGTCACATGTGTGAGGAACAGGAGAAGCTCGACACACACATCTATCGAACGCGTGAAACGAAAGCACCGTCACTGAAATCGCTCGACATCGCCTATACGAACGAAGCGAACGAGGCGATCAAGGAGCTCCAGAATGATTGGAAATGGTGGACGCTCAAGGAACGGAACCGTGAACGGTTCATCAAAGAGGTCGCCGACTGTTTCCACTTCGTTGCGAGCATGGCGAACAAGACACGGACCGTCGGCTATTGCTACCTCGCCATCGAACTCGAATACAAGAAGGTGAGCCGATTGGCCCGCGAACATTATCCGGACGAGGACCTGATCTATAAGGCGGTCAAAGGGACGATCCAGGAATCCATCGCCTCGCTGATCGCCATATCGGAAGCGCTCGGTGCCACGACCGACGAGATCATGACGGCGTTCGAGGACTCGCTCGAGAAGAACTACGGCCGGATGGCGACAGGCTACTGAGATGGGCGTGCTGATGATGTGGTCAGGGGTGCTCGCCGTCCTATATGGTGCGCTGAACGGGATGGACGTCCTTTCCGTATTCGCACTCCTGACCCTCATCGGGATGCATGTCGACCGGAAGGAGGAACGTGAACGATGGGAATGACACCGGACTGGAAGACATATCGGGTGCACTATCTCGAGGACGGCACGGAGCAGTCGTTCGTGACCGTCGCCGACGGGGAGTCGGGCTGTCGACGGAACTTGGGACTCCTCAGGGGAGACGGTGCACGATTCATGCGAAACGAGGTATGGCAGAGAGGAGAGGAAAGAGATGGCGGAACAACTGAACCGGCAACAGCGCCGGAAGCAGGAACGAGAGTTCCAGTCGAAGCGGAAGAGCGCTTTGAGCAAGCGGTACTCTGGGACTGAGGTACAGAAAATCGTGTTCCAAACGATGCTCGACACGTTCGAGGCGTCGAAAGCGATGCATCACGAGGCGATGCTGCAGGCGACCAAGAAAGTGAGAGGAGTCGGACCGGAACGGACGCGACAATTGATCGAGCATTTCGATGAGGCGTTCGACGAATCCATCCAAGAGAAGGCGAAGGCATTCTTGAACGGCACAATCGGGAGGCATTCATGAGCATCTATACGTTTTTGATTGTTGTGATGCTATTGGCGATGGCGTTCGAAAAGCGGTATATCTTCCGCTTGTTGCTGATTCTGATGGCGTGGTTGCTGTTGATGGATGCATTAAAAAACGATGACACTTCTCTATTGGTCATAATCGTGTCGATGGTCGCAACTATTTTTTTGATCGAGATGGTGCATTGGAAAAAAGAGAAAGATAAGGGGGTAAATTCATGAAGAAATCTAAGCCGGTCACGGTCGAGCGGATTGATGAAATCATTCGATGGATTGACGAGGGCGCGAGTTTCGACGAGGCGATTGAAGATGAGCATGAACAAGAACAAATCTTGAGACTTGCAAGAGACGGCGCCCGGTCGAAGAGTGACGAAGAATCAAATGCGAATTGGTCGACAGAAAAGTTCGGTATGTTCGAGAGCCAAGTGAAGAGCGTTTCAGACGGGGTGCTCCAAGCCATTTTGGAAAACATCAAGGTGCGTATCGGTGATGCGGTGATCGACCAAAACAAGTCATACGAGCGCGAGCAACTCTCCAAGGCAAGAGTCGTATTGGATGAAATGAATGAACGATTGGGTGTTAAGGACGAAGTTGTGTCGAGCTGATTAACCAACGGATGGAGGATATCGCAACAGGCGTATTCGTAACATCAGACGAACGAAAAGCTGAAGCTATTCTGATGAAGTGACTTTTAACTAATAGGAGCGTGAGACGATGCGGAAGGTACTACCCGAGGACTTGGACTTCGATGAATCGCAACCGTATTTCGTGCTCTATCTGAAAGTGAACGGGTTTCAAGTCGGGGACGACCTCGATATAAACGTGTTCATGATTTGGACCAGAGAAAAGCACCGGGAGTTTCGAAACGTATTAGGCATGACGGACGACGAAGTCAGACTCAAGATGCGATTCAACGACTATGTCAATCAGTTTATCGACTGGCTGAAAACATTTGTTCCAGCAGTCGAGGTGGAAGAAGAGCAACTTACATTATTCTAAGAGGACGAGAAACCCGAATTGCTAGACCAATAAAATTATGATTTCCGCGGACGGAGGACATCGCATGAAGCAACTGACAGACCGTATGGAGTTCTTGAAGCACGAGGTCACGATGTATGACGAGATGATCCGATTGTTACAGGTGGAGCGGGAGACGAGGGAGCTCGAACTTGAGTCCCTCTCAAGCCGCTATGAATCGATGACCGACAAGGAGGGCGTATATGAACGACATCAGTTTCAGAGCATGGCACAACGAACGTGAATGGATGTATGAGGTCACGAGCATCAATCTCAAGACCGGGACATTGACCATCGAATACGACGAGATGAGTGAGCGTGTCCCGATGAAGGACGTCACCTTGCTGCCGTTCACGGGATTGACCGATAAGGCAGGGCGACGAATCTATGTAGGCGATATTGTAGAGTGCGTCTTTGAACCATGGGAGACAGCTTACACCAGTCGAGTACACATATCGAACGGCAGTGTCATGTTCGGTCCATTCCTCGCCAAGCGCGTATTCGACAACAATCAATTCGTAGATGTCATAGGCAATACGTTTGAACATCCAGAGCGCTTGAACAAAAACGAAGATGATGAGGTAGAAACATGTCAGCAAGCGGCACATACCGACAGAGGAGGAAGCTCATGAACGAAGTAACCGACACACCGGTCATTCAGGCCCACCAAACAGCGAACCAACACAAGACATCGTCTTGTACGTCCATCCGACCACCCAAGTCGACGATCGTCCAAGACTGGCATATCGAGGGCAGACATCCCACGATGGCCATCGGGGTCAACCCGGTCTATGCGGAATGGCTCAAGCAATCGAAGGCGAGACCTGGTGACGTGATCGATATCATCGGGTATCAGCTCTATCGCCGTCGCAAGGGGCTACCGATGGAGAGCACGTTCCGTCATATTATTTCACATACAGCCAATCCAACAGAAAAAGAGGTGTCTTGCCATGAATGATCACGAGAAGGATGCAATAGACACATTCATGAGTCAAGTGGTGAAAGCAATTAAATGTATCATAGATTTCGCGTCGAAGTTGTGGAGAATGATTAAAGAGTTTCACGATAACACGGTCTCACGTGTGATCGATTCAGAGAAGAAGCGACCGCGGTATATCCGAATCCCTTCACACACAGAGCGGAAATTCCGACAGTCGTCAGGGTCGCACATCGGTAACTCACTCAAGATCGAACGGGCACACCAGACGGACCAACGACACCCGGCACTCAGACGAATCGGAGGGATCAGACATGGCAAACGATAAACATACATGGATACTCTCGCCTATAGAGATCATGTACTATCTCATCTGCTATATCGGCATCTCGCTGATCTGGCAACTGTACGAGTGGACGCGATACGGAGAGGTTGCACCGAACTGGTTCGATTCACTGATCGCATGCTTATTCGCCTATGTGATTGTCCTCGCCTGGAGACTCACCAAAGAAATCAAGTCCAAGACCCGGGCGTTGGATGAGTATAGGAAGGCATATCACGAAGCCGTTGGCCAGATGGAGAAGATGTATGACGATAGAGCCCAACTCCTGGCTGAGCGAAACAAGACGCTTTTCGAGGCGGCTGAAGAGATCAAGCGGCTGAAGCAAGGAGACCAAGCTGAACTCTTGTATGCATTGGAACGCTATGGCGAGCCCGATTTCTATTGCATCCTGAACGACAGGGAGGTCTTCGAAGTACATGGACCAGAGGATATACGTCCAATCGGGTCTCTCGCACGTGAGAAACTATCCTCCGTTTCAAAAAACATGATACGGATTTGATACGATTTTGATACTCTTTTGATACTAAAATGATACTCCAACCTTAGAAAAGCGTGTGATAATTGGGGTGTAGAGGAGCGTGCACACGCCGCAAGTGACCACGTCTCCTCACCGTTCACTCAAAACTAAATAGTTCTCAGGTCGTGAGAGCGCACAAGCCACCGAGCGGATTCGGTGGCTTTTTGTATGCATCAACGACCAGACGAGTGCGTCCTCCCCTTCGGTAGCGGCTGAGTACCCCCGAACTTGGTCGCAAGACCTGATGGCTCGTCTGGTGCTTGATGTAAACAAGGTATGAGGAGGGATCGACATGAGAAAATATGGCGCAGAATTCTATCAAATCAAGTGGATCGTCCATCCGATGCGCAAAGACAAGCGAACTGGCCCGACACGCATCCGGAAGCGGAGCAAGTGGGCGAACTACCTCTGGAACAAAGAAAGTGAGAGGAATCGTCTCGAAAAATGAAAGATCGGGTCCTCCGGGGCGAAAAAAATATAACCACGGGTAGCTGCGAGCCCGCGGAAGCGCTAGTTTTTTTCGCTAAAAGTTCGTTTCGCTTTCGTTATGTCGTTGTTGGGAAATAATCGCCAGAAGGGAGGTTGAAGCCTTGGCACGCAAGGATTCAGAGAAAAACACATATACCGTCACCACAGCCGAAATAAGCGAAATCTTCGGGATTTCAACGCGAAGGGTGCAACAGTTGGCGAAAGATGGGGTGTTCGTCCGGGTCGGCCACGGTCAATTCGACCTCCCGGCCTCGATCAATTCGTTCATCGAGTACCGTCTGGACGACACGAAAGAAGAAGGAGTCCTCGATAAATCGACCGAAGAGGCGATGTGGACCCGGGCGCGGAGGCAGAAAACGGAGCTCGAACTCCAAATCATGCGGGGCGACCTGCACCGGTCGGAAGATGTGCGGCGGGTCATGAACGACATGCTTGGTGCATTTCGGGCAAGAATCCTCTCGATTCCGTCGAAATTCTCACCTCAACTGGTCGGACTGACCGAGATTCCTCCAATCAAGGTGGTCTTGAAGCAGGCGGTCCACGAAGCGTTGGAAGAACTGTCTGATTACGATCCGATGGTCTTTTATGATATCAGCAAGGACAAAATGCTGTTAGAAGACGCGGATGAGGTCACTTCCATCGACGAAGAACTGAACGGGGAGCCGGTGCATCATGACGGCAAGTCGAAAAAGTAAGAACACCGAGTCCCTGTTCCGTGACATCGTCAAGAACACGGTAGCGCCACCACCAGATCTGACAGTATCGGAGTGGGCAGACGCCTATCGTAAACTATCGTCTGAATCTTCGGCGGAGCCGGGGCAATGGCGGACGGATCGTGCACCATATCAACGTGAGATCATGGATGCGGTCAATGACCCAGAGTACGAGAAGATCGTCATCATGTCGAGTGCGCAGGTGGGAAAGACCGAGCTCATCCTGAACACGCTCGGCTACCATGTCGACTTCGATCCGGGTCCGATTTTAGTCGTGCAACCGACGGTCGCGCTCGCCCAATCGTTCTCGAAAGAGCGTCTGGCGCCGATGATTCGTGACACCCCGGCCATCAAACATAAGATCGCCGATGCGAAGAGCCGCGATTCAGGGAACACGACACTCCAAAAATCGTTCCCGGGCGGATACATCGTCCTCGCAGGAGCGAACGCACCGTCCGGACTCGCATCACGTCCGATTCGAATCCTCTTAGCCGATGAGATCGACCGTTTCCCTGTATCGGCAGGGACCGAGGGTGACCCATTGTCGCTCGCCGAGAAGCGGACGAACAACTTCTATAACCGGAAAAAGATTTTCGTGTCGACGCCGACCATCAAAGGCGCTTCACGCATCGAGAAGGAATATGAGCTCAGCACAATGGAGGAATGGACGCTATCCTGCCCGTCATGTGGCGAATACCAA
>Ga0334892_1001438_pt1 | contig 20357 bp, 20 predicted proteins | sample GraSluR3_MG_4_FD_207213 | JGI IMG/M metagenome (GOLD analysis project Ga0334892, IMG submission 207213) | Sludge microbial communities from methane-producing bioreactor in Wageningen University, Netherlands - Granular Sludge_15_04-R3 | ecosystem: Engineered > Bioreactor > Anaerobic >...
CATAAGGCAAATGAAGTTTCTATGCCTGAGATTCCAGGTGCATTATTGGCTTTGTCTTCAGGTGTATGTGGTGCATGATCTGTTGCTATTGCATCTACATATCCATTTTTTATGCTCTCTATGAGAAACAGTCTATCTTCTTCTGATGCAAATGGAGGATTGACTCTATAGCTTACATTACTAGCGTATATATGATGAGGTGCCACCTCTACAGTTACTTTGAGCCCTTCTTCTTTTGCTTTTATTATTGCCTCCATAGAAGTTTTTTTGCTTATATGGCAAAAGTGCAGGTTGCCACCAGTTTGTCTTACTAGGTCTAGATTTCTTATTACCATTTCTGTTTCTTCTTCACTGTGGTCTAGGATTATAAAATCATGCTGCTTTGAAGCAAGTAGAGCTTCTGCCATGATTTGTTCATCATCTATATTTTTGCCATCGTCAGAAAAAAATTTAGTTGCTTTTCTGTTTTCCTCAAAATCTACTAAAGCTTTGCCCTTTAGTCCCTTGGTTACTGCGCTCACCTGAAGCAATCTAGTCATACCCAGCGAATTATTTTTTTCTATTATTTCTGTTATTAGATTTTTGTTATCTATTACAGGATTTGTGTTTGCCATAGCAAGAAGGTCTGTATACCCGCCTTTTACAGCTGCCTTATTGGCAGATAGAAGCGTCTCCTTATGTTCTTGTCCTGGATTTCTCATGTGAAAGTGCAAATCTACAAAAGCCGGCATAACTAACCTATTGCATAAATCTAGCTCGAGGATATCGAGCTTTGTCTGGACATGCAAATCAGGAAGCAAAGCTTCCTGATTCTTTTCAGTTATATAGTTAGTTATTTTGGCTTTTCCAATAAGCTTTATCCTACCTGAATCTATCAAGATATCGTCAATATATTCCGATACCTCGTCTATTATATGGCAGTTTTTAAGATAGAGCATGGTAGCCTCCTTCATTATACTGCGTAGTAAGTATCGCAGTACTCACAAGCGTAGACATGGTTTTCCTTATCAAGTAGACCAAACCCAACTTTTTCAAGCTTCTCATGGTTAGATACGCATTTTGGATTGCTACAGCTTGAGTATAGTTCATGTCTATGCTCTTCATGGTTTTGTGCTGAGTTTTCTTTTTCACTTACAAGTTTTAGAATAAGAGCCATACGTATAAACATTCCGTATTTAGCTTGTGGGAAGTATACTGCTCTTGGGTCAGAATCTACGTCTTCAGCTATTTCATTTACTCTTGGCAGTGGATGCATTACTATCATGTCACTTTTTGCAAGTACCATTTTGTGCTTAGTAAGTACACAAGAATCCTTTAGCTTCTCATACTGCTCAGGGTCAGCAAACCTTTCTCTTTGAATTCTAGTCATGTAAAGTACATCAGCCATTGGAAGGCCTTCTTCTAGAGTTTCCATTTCAAAGAACAAGCTGTCTTTTATGTGATTTTTTATATAATCAGGGATTTTTAATTCTTTAGGTGATACAAAGTAGAAAGTGTTGTTTTCAAACTTTGATAATGCTTTTACTAGTGAATGCACTGTTCTTCCGTTTTTTAAGTCTCCGCAAAGTACTACATTAAGATTTGTAAGTCTTCCTTTTTCCATTTGGATAGTAATAAGGTCAGTAATGGTCTGAGTAGGGTGTTGATGTCCTCCATCTCCAGCATTTACTACAGGAATGTCTGAGTAGATAGACGCTAGTTTAGGTGCTCCCTCTAAATAATGGCGCATTACTGCTATATCTGTATAACAAGCTACGGTTCTGATTGTATCTTTTACGGATTCGCCTTTAGCAACGGATGAATTTTGTGCTTCTGAAAAGCCGATAACCTGTCCGCCTAGTCTTAGCATAGCTGCTTCAAAGCTGAAACGGGTTCTAGTTGATGGTTCATAGAATAGTGTGGCAAGGAGTCTTCCCTTCATGGCATCCCCATATTTTGCTGGGTTTTGCATGATGTCTTGACCTACTTCGATTAATGAGATTATTTCCTCTTTAGAAAAGTCACTTACTTCGATAAAATGTTTCATATCATTTTCCTCCTTGTTAGTCTCTCGGACTAAATTAAAAGAGCTGAGTTAACAGTCTATTTTGTTTTTCTTTACTAATAATACACCTGCTAAATATCCTTGTCAATTATTTTTTAATGCTCATTAAAAAACTTTTCTTTCTTAAAAAAAGGGCTAATTTCTTAGCCCATAATCCTTTATTCTACTGGTATAGCAAGTACTGGAACTTTTGAATGATGAACTACATAGTTGGTAACTGAGCCTACGAAGAATCTTCTAACTCTAGTCATGCCTCTTGTAGCCATTACTATTAAATCCACTGGATTCTCATCTGCATAGGTCACTATGCCATCGCCAGCTTGGCCTTTTAGAGATATTTTTTCTACCTTCATACCCTCAAATTTAAGAGCTTCTTTATCTAGTAGCTTTTCCCCTCTTTTAATAAGCGCCTCTTCAACCACTGGGTCATAAGAATAGAATTCATGCATTGTTCCTCTGGTGCCCACATCCACCACGTGGATTAATACAATTTTAGAGTCGAACTTTTGTGCTATAGCTTTTGCTGTGTCTATAGCTAATAAACTGCCTTCTGATCCGTCTACTGGTACTAATATGGTATCAACTTTCATAACTGAGGCCCCCTCACTTTTTATTATCATTTATCTATTACCCAAATTTTAGAAAAAATAGCAACTATACATTATATTCAACAAATTTGATAATAAAATCCCAAAAACTTCACCAATTTTATACTATTGAAAATAATAATATGTTTAAAGTGAGGTATTTAGAGATATAATAAAATAGAAATAAAATTTATTAGGCATAATTTTGTTTTTTACAAAAACTAATTTATTTGAAATATTTCAAATAAATTTAAAGGAGGGTATCATATGCAGGCAAAGTTTATTTTTTCTTTAATTTTAGCAGTACTGGTTGCTATATTTGCAATTCAAAACTCATCAGCCGTTCCTGTCAACTTCATAGTATATCATCTCGAAATTTCTCAAGCCCTTATAATACTTATTTCTGCTATTATCGGAGCTATAATTGCATTTTCGCTTGGTCTTATGAAGCAGTTTAACATGAACAAAACCATCAAGGAAAAAGACAAGCAAATACGAAATTTAGAAATGTCAGTCGCAAAGCTAGAAATTGAAAATGGCGAGCTCCATACCAAAAACGCTATGAGTTTAGACTCTGAAGCATCTAGATTAAATACTTCTACAATCTCTGATGATACTAATATCACTAATTAACATAATAAACCAAATCAACCTACTCCAAGAAATTTTATTTTATTGGCAATATTAAAATTTAAAGGATGTGCTACTTAGCACATCCTTTAAATTTATATAATTCCTCTTCTGTTTTAAAAAGAGGATAGCCCATCCTTGCATGAAGCTTTACTAGCCAAGGCTGAATTAATCCTGCTTTATTTAGTACCTCTTCCATCATAAACACCTCAGATACATCTCCATGAGCGATTATGCTTCCTTCATCCATTACATAAACATAATCACAGACCTTGTAAATCAAATCCATGTCGTGACTAGATATAACAACTTTCTTATGGTCTTGGTCTGATAGAGATTTTATTATCTCTTCTACTTGAGTTGTAGCTACTGGGTCTAATCCTGCACTAGGCTCATCCATAAAAATTATCTCGCTGTCCATAGCTATAACTCCAGCTATCGCAACTCTTTTTTTCTGCCCATGACTTAGAAAATGAACTGGCTTGTCAGCAAAATCCTTAGCTCCTACGCTTGCTAAAGCTATATTTACTCTGTGATTTATCTCCTTCTCATCTACTCCTAGGTTTCTAAGAGCAAAGGCAACATCATCATAGACCTTTGAAAAAAATATCTGCTTATCTGGATCTTGAAATACTATAGACACCTGCTTTCTAAGCTCCCTTAGGCTTGCCTTATCGTATTTCATAGGTTTTTCATCATAAAAAATCTGTCCTTGCTTAGGTCTTAGTACGCCTGTAAAGTTTAAAAATAATGTAGATTTTCCAGCACCGTTAGAGCCTATTATCCCAATACAGCTTCCTTTAGACAAATCCATCGATATATCCTTTAGGGCTACTGTCTGGTCTTCATAGATATAGGTTACATTTTTCATCTCAAGCATCTTGGTCCTCCTGCTTTTCCATATGAAAATCTCCTGTGTACAGCTTGCTATCTAGTGCAATTTCCATATCTTGATATCTATTCATGACTCTCTCAAACAAAACTCTAATGAGTATAGAAAGAGAAGAATATGAGTTTTTTAAATTATTATATCCAAATCTAAGCTCCTGAGCTCTATATATCTCAATGGATTCATCCAGTAAAATAAATATAAATCTATAGGTAAGAGCATATAAATCCAAAAAATAAGCTGGAAGACGAAGCTTTCTCATAATATACAGCTGCTGATCCATAGGAGTCGTGAGCGTCAGAAAATAAAGACACCCAAGAGCTGACATGGCTCTTAAAAAGAGAGTAAGAGCATTGTTGAGTCCTAACTCGGTCACCCCGACATAAAACACCTTTAAATTTACACTCCATATAAACACAGATTGGTCCTGAGAAAATGAAAAAACTATTGCAAGAATACTGGTAAATAAAAATGCAAAAGGCACAGTTAGCATCTTTAAGTACTTTCCTAGTGGAATCTTCGCCCAAAACACAGTTCCTGCAAATGCAAAAGCAATAATTGCAATAAAAATAAGAGGCTCTTTGTTAATCAAGCTTGCAAGCAAAAGCCCCATAGAGTATCCAAATTTCTTTTTCGGACTTAAGTCCTTAAGGTTATTAGTATAAGCAAATTTATCTATTATTAGCATCTTTATTCCTTCTTAAGCTTTAATCTAAAAAATTACACGGTCTTTCTCAATCAAAATTACATAGAGTCTTTAAGTCTTTTAATAAACATTTCTGATATTGGTTCAAACTCTCCTAGCCCTTTTAGTATAGGCTCCGATTTATACCCATTTGACTCAAAAAATGATTTCCAAGAATCATCTTCATCAGATGCCATATCGTTAATTGCATGATCTCCAGCCACTATCATAAATGGAAGCAGGTATAGCTTTTCATAGCCTTGACCTTCTAATTCCTCCAGTATATTCTCTGCCTCTGGATAGCCCTCCACAGTCCCTAAATAAACATGTGAAGTAAGTGGATTTCTCTCAAGCATATGATATAGCATTACATAGGCTGCATTTGCTGCATGGTCGCTTCCATGTCCCATAAGTACTAAGGCTTCATTTTCACTTAGTTCTGGCATAAGCTTTGCAATGGCATCCACTGCCTCATCGTAGTGAGCTTTTGAGTAAAGAAGCGGCTTTGCTCCTCTTATTACCTTAAAATCATCCTTGAATCTATTTATACTGTGGCTCACCTTTTTATATTCATGGCCTGCTATTATATGTAATGAAGCCACATATACCTCTTCAAAGCCCTCTTCCTTCATTTTAGAAAGTGCCTCATCCACATCATCGACATGAATGCCTTCATTTTTTAATATACGCTTTCTAACCATAGAAGATGTAAATGCTCTTCTTACTTCAAAATCAGGAAATGCCTTAGCTATTTTTTCTTCTATTGCACCTATTGTTTTTTCTCTAGTTGATATATATGTCGTTCCAAAGCTAGCAACCAAAATACCTTTTTTCACTAAATATCATCCCTTCATTTTTTAAATTGAGACTTTTTTATATTATATCAGCTTCTAAGCCATTATCCTAGAATTTATTGCAAAATAATTGCATTAAGTAATCGCTACAATCCCTCAGTTAATAAGTTTTATCATTGACAGTACTTTTCTTAGGTATTATAATTAATATTAAAGAATGAAACCCATTATCAATTATCTTGCGATAATGATTATCAACAATAAAAATATTTATATATAATAAAAAAGGAGATGCACATATGCCGCTTTCAATGGTAAACAGCAATCAAGAGGTAACTATTTCTGATGTAATTGCAAGTGCTGAGTTAAAGCAAAAATTAATGAATATGGGCTTCACCAAAGGATGCAAACTTTATGTTCTTCAAGGCCTTAATAATGGCTCTATTATGGTAAAGGTTAGAGATTCAAAGGTAGTGCTAAATGCATCTACTGCTCATAAAATCCAATGCAGTTAGGAGAGATTTTCATAATGAAGACACTTTCTGATTTAAAAATTGGAGAGACAGCTATTATAGATAGCATCAATGTTAAAGGCATTCTCAAAAGAAGAATGATTGATATGGGAATTACTAAAGGTTGTGAGATAAAAGTAGAAAAATTTGCTCCCTTAGGAGACCCTATAGATATAAGAGTAAAAGATTATCATATAGCTATTAGAAAATCAGACGCAAAAAATATCATTGTAAAATAAGGAGATACCACCATGACAATTAGCCAAATAACTATGGCTCTGGCAGGCAATCCCAACAGTGGAAAAACTACTTTGTTTAATGCTCTTACTGGCGCTAGGCAGTATGTAGGAAACTGGCCAGGCGTGACAGTAGAAAAAAAAGAAGGCAAATTAAAATTTGAAGATAAAAACCTAGTTTTAGTGGATTTACCCGGAACTTACAGCCTCTCTCCATATTCCATGGAGGAGATAATAGCTAAAAATTTTGTGATAAACGAAAAGCCAGATGTAGTTATCAATATAGTAGACGCATCTAACATAGAAAGAAATCTCTTTCTTACAATGCAACTTCTCGAATTAGGTCGCCCTACAGTTATTGCACTTAATATGATGGATGTTGCAAAATCAAAAGGATATGAGATTGACACAAACAAATTATCTTCACAGCTAGGCGTCCCAGTTGTTCCTATAGTTGCTTCGCGAGGAGAAGGCATACAAGACTTAATGAAAGCAGCTATAAAAGAAGCTGAGTTACAAAATCAAACTATGCCTAAAGAAATGCAAGATTTTGTATATAATTTAAATAAAAAAACAACTGGAATTACTGATTCTGAATTAGCCGAAGAAACAAAAACTGATTATACTTATGAATATATAGAAAATATAATAAAAGCTTGCATAAAAAAACCATCAAATCATAAAATCACTATGTCTGACAGAGTGGACTCGGTACTTACTCATAAGTATTTAGGTCTTCCTATCTTTGCACTAGTGATGTTTTTTACTTTCTTTTTTACCTATGATTTGGCAGGAAATGTACTCAACGGAATGCTAGATGAATTTATAGCAGGTAGCATAGCTCCTGGAGCTGAAGCTGCTCTAGTTGCAATAGGTGCTCAGGACTGGCTGATATCTTTAGTAGTAGATGGAATTATAGGCGGAGTAGGCGGAGTTATAATATTTGTTCCTAATGTAGCTTGTTTATTCTTGATGATATCTCTAATGGAAGATACAGGTTATATGGCTAGGGTTGCCTTTATAATGGACAAGGCAATGAGAGGCATAGGTCTAAGTGGTAAAGCTTTTATTCCTATGGTATTAGGTTTAGGCTGTAGTGTGCCTGCTATTATGAGTACGCGTACGCTTGAAAGTCAAAAAGACAGGCTTACAACTACACTTATCACTCCATTTGTTTCTTGCTCAGCTAGGCTTCCAGTTTATACACTGTTTGCTGCAGCTTTCTTTCCAGGAAAAGAAAAATATATAGTGTTTTCACTTTATGTTTTAGGAGTTTTAGTAGCAATTTTAGTAGGATTAATTTTTAAAAAGACTATATTTAAAGCAGATGAGACACCTTTTATAATGGAGCTTCCTCCTTATAGATTCCCTAGTATCAAAAACCTATCTCTTCATGTATGGGATAGAGTCAAAGGCTATATAGCAAAAGCCGGTACCCTTATATTTGGAGCATCTGTTGTACTTTGGTTCTTACTAGGATTTAATATGGCAGGACCAAGTGAAATAAATCAAAGTTTTGGCGCTAGTATAGGTAAATTTTTTGCTCCTATCCTCTCTACTGCTGGTTTTGGAAATTGGGAAGCTGCCCTATCTCTATTTACAGGTGTAATTGCTAAAGAAATAGTAATATCAAACATGGCTATAATTTATGGTATAGGTGAATCAGCTGGTGATTTTGCTACTGCACTATCTGAAACCTTTAGTACTCTTTCAGCCTATGCTTTTATGGTCTTCGTCCTACTATACACCCCTTGTGTTGCTGTAATCGGAGTAGTAAAAAGAGAAACAAACTCTTACAAATGGACAGCATTTTCAGTTTTATATCAACTATTTGTAGCTTGGCTAGTAGCAACTATAGTATACCAAGTAGGCTCTTTTTTCATCTAAGCCCACTTAACAAAACAAATATTTATATTTTAACTTAGTAAAATTGGGTAATAATTATTAATAAACCTTTTAAGAGGTGATGATGAAATGATAATATCTTATGTGATAGGTGCAGTTATAGTGGGTCTAGGAGTTTTTCTTCTTGTTAGAAGTGTAAAAAAAGAAGCTACTGATGGATGCTATGCTTGTCCCTCTAAAAATTCATGCTCAAAAAATGGCTGTAATGTAATTAAAGGCATAGATGATAAAGAAGTTCATAAGAACATTACTAAAAATAAGCTTTAACAAAAATAATCCCTTAGCTATATCATAACGATATTGACTAAGGGATTTTAAATTAAACTTCAAAAAAAGCTTTAGACTTTAATTTAATTAATAAGGTCTCTATTCTTTTGTCGCTTACTTTGATTGCTTTTAATTCTATATCCCCAAAGAAGGCACTGGTCTCCTCATTGTCTTCTTCAAGATTAGGTATCTTCCCTAGGGTTCCTAGGAGAAGTCCCCCGATTGTGTCATTTACATCTGTAGGCAATTCAATTTCCAATAGCTCATTGATATCTGATATGTTAGTAAGTCCATCTACCTTGTAGGTGTTCTCACTGATTCTAATAATAGGTTCATCTATCTCATCTTCATCATCTTCATCAGAGATATCTCCTACTATTTCTTCTACCAAATCCTCAATGGTAATAATACCTGAAAATCCACCATATTCATCGATGATTAAGGCTATATGAGTACGATTTTTTTGCATTTCAAGAAAGATTTCATCTATACTCTTATACTCATGTACAAAATAAGGCTCCTTCATGATTCCTCTTAGGTTAATGCAATCTATGTTTCCCTTTCTCATCTGAGCAAAAAGGTCTTTAATATGCACTACTCCAATTATGTTGTCTATATCTTTCTCATATACAGGAACTCTAGAGTAACGTTCCTCAATGATTTCATCTATGATATCACAGACATCGTCCTCAATATTTACTGCAAACACTGAGGTTCTAGGTATCATGATTTCCTTTGCTTTTGTTTCGTAGAGTTTAAGAACTCGCTTAATCATTTCTTTTTCAAAAAGATTAACTGCTCCCTTACCTTCTTCTTCATCCAATATAGTGATAAGTTCCTCTTTTAGCGCTTCTTCAGTTTCTTCAGATTGTTCATTTTTAGAAAAAATTCCCTTGAACCCTCTTCCTCCTGAAATAATGCCAAGCGGTGACTTGAGTAAATTTCTCAAGGTACTCCCGACGCCATCTTCCATTCGCTGTTCCCTCCAGTTTCATTCTTAATAATATTCAATATTTATTATACCATTTTAATTGTTATAATAACAGAATTTAAAGGAAATTGTCAGATTAATCTAGACAAATTCACATATCTTATATCGGCAAATATAATTTTTTTGATAGGGTTTTAGTTGAAATAGCATGTGTTATAGTATTATAATAGGTTTAATGCTAAAACAAGGAAGCTTACTTTTGGCATTAAAATTAAAACAAAGAGGTGAGAAAATGGAGAATGTATTTGATGTTCTAAAGGAGCGCGGATTTATCGCTCAAGCAACACATGAAGATGAAATCAGAGAATTATTAGGGAAGGAGAAGGTTGTTTTTTATACCGGCTACGACCCGACTGCTGATAGCCTTCATGTAGGACATTTTCTACAAGCTGTAGCGATGCGTCATCTGCAACTTGCTGGTCATACGCCTATCGTTCTAATAGGCGGTGGTACTACTATGGTAGGGGACCCATCTGGCAGAACAGATATGCGTCAAATGATCACCCCTGAAACTATAAAAGAAAATGGAGAGCGCTTTAAAGCTCAGCTAAGCAGATTTATAGATTTCACAGCAGATAACGCAATCATGGCAAACAACGCTGATTGGCTGATGAATTTGGAATATATTCCTTTTTTAAGAGAAATAGGTATGCATTTTTCAGTTAATCGCATGCTTACTGCAGAATGTTTTAAATCTAGAATGGAAAAAGGTCTATCATTCTTAGAGTTCAATTACATGATTATGCAAGCATATGACTTTTTAGAGCTAAATAGAAGACATAGATGCTTAATGCAACTAGGCGGAGACGATCAGTGGTCTAATATCATAGCTGGAACTGACCTTATAAGAAGAAAAGAGGGCAAGCAGGCCTACGGAATGACTTTTAATCTTCTAACTACATCAGACGGCAAAAAAATGGGCAAAACTATGGCTGGTGCAGTATGGCTAGACAGAGAAAAAACTACTCCATATGAGTTCTTCCAATACTGGAGAAATATAGAAGATGCCTCAGTTGAGAAATGCCTAGCACTGCTTACCTTCCTTCCTATGGACGAGGTAAGAAGACTAGGAGCGCTTGAAGGCTCTGAAATAAACCATGCAAAGGAGGTCCTTGCTTACGAGGTTACTAAGCTAGTGCACAGCAAAGAAGATGCTGACGCTGCTGTGGAAGCTGCAAGAGCATTATTTACTAACAACAACGCTTCTGCAAATGCTCCTACTACAGAATTTGAGCTAGCTAGATTGGAAAGTGGGATAGCTATATTAAACGTCCTTAAAGAAACTGGCCTAGTTCCATCTTCAAGCGAAGCAAGAAGGCTTATCTCTCAAGGAGGTATATCTGTTAATGATATCAAGGTTGAATCTATAGATTTCAGCGTAACTGCTGATATGCTAAACGACGGGGTACTGATGATTAAAAAAGGCAAAAAAACCTACCATCAAATAAAAGCAATATAAAAGAAAAAAGTTAAAATTAAAGCTCTTAATTTATATGAGAACAGTCTCAAAATAAATTAAGAGCTTTTTTATGAATCAAAGCTTTAAAATTTTTATATATTATACAAGATGTAACTAGTCAGAAATAGCTGGTATTATCACAGTTACAGTAGTTCCCTCTCCCAGCTTACTATCTATATAGAATTTCGCATCGTGAAGCTTTAGTATCTCATCTACTATAGAAAGTCCCAGACCACTTCCTGCAATCGTTTGGTTTCCCTTATAAAATTTTTGAGTTATATTTGGTAAATCTTCTTTTGATATACCTATTCCAGTATCAATAAATCTTATTATGATTTGTTCATCTTGCCCTTCTGCTTCTATTGCGATATTTCCACCTGGTGGTGTAAATTTAATTGCATTTGCTAATAAGTTAATAAAAACTTGCCTTAATCTATTTTCATCTCCCATAATCATTGTGTCTTTTCCTATTTTTTTGCAGCTTAGATTTATATTTACAGCTCTAGGCTGAAGCTGTCTATATACTTGCTCTAGCACGTGTTTTGGATTGATTTTTCTTTTTACTACTTTCATCCTGCTGGATTCTAGTCTAGAAAAATCCAAGAGTTCTTCAACCATATCCTTTAGTCTATCTGCTTCTCCAGATATAATCCCAAGTCCCATGCCTAGAGCTTCATTTTGAGATACAGACTCCTCCATCATCAATGTCTCACTCCATCCTTTTATAGATGTAAGAGGTGTTCGTAACTCATGGGATATAGACGAAATGAAATCTTTTTTAATTTTATCAGTTTTTAGAATTTCTTCAGCCATATAGTTCATAGTTTCAGTAAGCTGTCCTATTTCATCGTCATAGATTTTTAGAGCTTTTTGTTCAAAATTTCCATCAGCCATACTTTTTGCCACTATATTTAATTTTTTTATGGGATTTACTATGGATTTTGAGATTATTATAGCCATGAGCATGAAAAAAAGTATAACCGTAGCTCCTAAAGCTAGCCCTCCTAAGATATAACTTTTTACTTCCTTGTCTACTTTTTCCATTGAAACTGTATATCTTATTATCCCATCTATTTGATTGTATTTCAGTAAAGGCCTCGATGCCGAGAGCATTCTCTCACCAGTCATTTCACTGTAGCTTTCATATATAGTTATTTTGTTGTTAAAGGCATCGTTTATATCATCAGTTTCTAATAGTGAAAACTCAGACAAGCCATTTGAATCCATTACTACTATTTTTTCTTTATTTAGAATTTGAACTAAAAATTTATTATCGTAAGATGATATATTGTTTTCAAATAGGAATTTAGCTTTTTCTTCTACAGATGAATAAGTAAAGTATCTGTTTAAAAATTCTGCAGATATATTAACTCTATCCTTTAGTATTTGCTCCACACCTCCATAATAGTAGTTTTGAACAAAGGCAACAAACAACACCTCTAAAACTACTACTGTAGCAATTACTATAGCTCCAAAATTTATAATTATCCTGCTTCTGATACTGGATTTAAATCCCATCCTCTTCCCACCTATATCCATATCCCCACACTGTCTTTAAAAACCTAGGCTCAGCTGGGTCAGCTTCTATTTTCTTTCTGATTCGTCTCATGTTTACATCAACAACTTTTAGGTCTCCAAAATAATTTTTGCCCCAAATTTCATTTAGTATCTGATCTCTACTTAATGATTTTTTTGCATTTTTTAAAAATAATTCTAGTATTTCAAATTCTTTTGGAGTAAGTTCAATCTCTTTTTCCGATTTATAAAATTTTCTGTCAGATAAATTAAGGGTAAAAGGCCCACTTTTTAATATATCTGCTTTCTCTTCTTGACTAGTGTTTGTTAACCTCCTAATCAAAGACCTTATTCTAGCAATAAGCTCAGTAGGACTAAATGGTTTGCTTATATAGTCATCTGCTCCATATTCAAGCCCTAGTACCTTATCCTGCTCGTGAGTTCTAGCTGTGAGCATAATCACCCCCATTTGAGGGTTTTTTCCTCTTAAATATTTCAAAACCTCAAATCCATCTATTCCAGGAAGCATTACGTCTAATATAGCTACTTTTATATCTGGGTTTGCATTATATAGCTCTATAGCTTGTTCCCCAGATTCTGCTTCTATTATTTCATAGCCTTCTCTTTTTAAATTTAGAGTAACAAAACTTCTTATTGCATATTCATCTTCTAATACCATTAATTTCATAATCTATATCCTCCTAGATTCCACTTGGTTTGGTTACATTTGAAAGATTTAAAACATCAGATCTCATCTTAATATATTGTTCTTTATCTTTTCCGCTAAGTTCACTTGATAGGTCTTCTACCTTACCACCTGTGATATCATCATTGCTTTCAGAAATAATTTGAAGCACTTCATCTATTTCTTGCCACTTGCTTTTATTTATCATTTTAATTTCTACTAGTTTATATGCTTTTTTATCACTTGCTATATAGTTTATTTCTATTTTATCTGAGCTTTCATTGCTAGTTATGCTGTAGTGATTGGAAAAGCTATCTGGTATCTCAAATAGAAAGCTCATTTTATAGTCTTCATATATTTGCTTAACAAGGCTCATGGTTGAATCTTCATTTATTTTGTAGTAACTCTTTACCCAAGGCTTTAAGGGGTCATATAGAGGCTCGTTATCAGGAGGGGAAAAAGGTATCCCGACTTCCATAATACCATCAGAATCTATATCCTTCGTTTGTACCGGAAAAGATTTATTATTAAGCTTAAAACCTTTGTAATCTTCTATGTCCACAATTTTTTTATCTTTAAAAAAGAATATGTCAGTTCGTCCTTCATATATTCCTGAAAAAGAATCTACAAAGATTACTTCTTCCCCTTCATAAATTTCCCCTATAGCTATAGAATAGGGATCTACCCCTTGGGGAAATAATTTTTCATCTACTCTTGATACTTTATCGCCTGATATTTTTATTATCCTAAGTCTGTTTTCCATTACTTCTTCATTTTGATATAATATTGCTATTTCATAGTTCTTATCTTTATCTATATCACTTAGTGCCATGCCTGCATATGGCATTTCTAAAATTGTATTAACTTGCTTGTCTTTAAAATTTAAAATAGTTAGTTTTTTTCCATAACTAATGGATTCATCTGAATAAGTTCCTAGCACTATCTCTTTATTATTGTCATTATCCAAATCAATTACATTAAACTGAAGTACATCAAAAGAATTTAGTTTAATGTCAGCTATTTTTTCCCATTTATTAGCTTTATTTGATAGAAGAAGCATTCCCATTAACTTAGTATTTTTATCTTTATAAAAAGCCAGCATCTCAAATTGCCCATCGCTGTTTAAGTCTATAGGCGAAAATGCCATTTCTTTGTCTATAGAGACTAAGTTAGGAAGAGCTGTTATTGAGCTATCTTCAGGCAAAGACTTTTCTAGGGCTTCTTTCATAGATTGTTTTTCTATATTCAATTCTGGTGGTTCAATAAGTTCTTCTGGTGTAGCTATATTTGTACATCCAGTGAACATGAGTACAAGCAAAAAAGCCCATGATACTATCTTTATTTTATTCACATTCTTTCCTCCATAACATAAGCTGATTATTCTATCACTTATACCACTATAAGTTTTTTGCAAAAAAATGTATTTACAAAAAAATTAAGTCTATAATAAGACTTAATTTTGATTTTACTTTTTTGAATTTACGCCTAAAACTACAAGGCTAGAAAAAATTATTGGCCTAAGTATAGCTTGCTCCAGAGAGAAATTATCTCCTTGAATCAAGTAAACTATAAAAATAAAAAGTGATGAAGCTAAAAATATATAGTATCCTAATTTTAGACCTCTAAGCATCATAAGAATAGCCACTAATATCGCAAAATAAAAAACTATAAAAACTAGAGCAAATATTCCTAAATGATATGTTAGGGATTCTATAGTAGTAAGATATGAAATTAGAGTTACTGTATACATTAAAAACATAAGGTAAAGAGTTATTTCAAACCACAAGGGTTTATAAAGTTTCATAAATTACATGCCCTGCCTTTCTCATAATAAATCCACATGGCAAAAATCTAAATTGCCTTGCCAGGACAAGGTGACTTTTTTATAAATTCGCACTGATATAATTTTATAAATAGTATAGTTGCTACTAAGTAAAGTGCTACTGTGAAATAATAAGGTGTGTTGTAATCAAATTTATGCATTATGTATCCACCTATCGCTATTCCTATGGCTCTTGTAAGGTTGCTAGAAAGTGACATAAGACTAGAAAGATTAGCCCTATCTAGTGGATGAACTAAATTCATACCCAAGTTTTGAATTATAGGTGTTCCCATATTCATAAGTGAGGAACGCATAAAAAATGAGATTGCTACAAATATTATACCTTGAGGAAAAGCTATAGAAATTAAAAATGGTATGGAAAACAGCTGGCAAATTACTACCGATTTATGTTCTCCTAATTTCTTTGCCATAAAAGGTATCAGCATGCCACCTAAAACACAGCCAAACTGAGAAAAGGAAAGTATTCCTCCAACTATTGCATCTTGAATATCTAGAGCATATTTTAAGTAGATACTAAAAAAAGGAACAACCATTCCTGCCCCCATACCTATTACAGCATTAAAAGAAAGAAATTTTATTGCTTTATTGTTAGACAAAATGTTTTTATAACCCACAAGATACTGTCCTAGATTTCTTCTTTTAGTTATCTGGTTTTGTTTTATAGTAATAATGGGTAAGAAAGAGACAATAGCAAAAGCTCCACCTAGTGAAATAACTGCCAGTATAGCTTCAATATATGGAATATTTAAAGATAAATAATTAGCAAGTAGTCCTCCAAAAAAATTTGCACTGGTAAATCCTGCATTCATAATAGTAAAGTTAAGACTAAAAACAAGTACTCTTTGTGATTCAGACGAATTTTCACTGAGAAACATAGCTTCTCCTGTGCTTTTCATAGAAAAACCCAGTCCACTTAATATCCCTGCAAATACAAGTAAATAAGGATTAACAGTATGTCCCATAAGAGCAAATCCTAAAAACACAGCTAAAGACCCTATCATAAAGCTTTTTTTGCTTCCTATTTGCCCTATAAGAAAAGCTCCTACTAAAGAAAATAAAGCTGTAGATAGAGTATGAACAGATAGCATGTTTCCTACAAAATCTTCTGTGTAGCCACTTTCTTTTAAAAAAATCCCAACATACATGCTGAATATTCCAGCGGAAAATGAAAGCAAAAAATTAGCTGTCAAATAACTTTTTATGTTCCTGCTGAGCTTTTCCTTCATTACTTATGTCCCCCGTTTATACTAAAGCATTCTAAGCCTAGTTATCATCATCAGGTAAAATATTTATATCAAACTCGTCTTCTGGCATTACTTCTTGAGGAAGTTCTTCTTCATTTGTCAATTCTTCTTCGTCTTGGCTTTCTGATTTAGAGTTTTCTCCTTCATCAATTATCGGCTGCTTTTCATCCTTGCTATTATCATCCATTATTTCCTCTACAGCTTTTTCATCTACAAATCCGGACTCAGGACTAAGCAGCTTCGCACTTTGTATTAATGAAGGCAAAAATAGCACAAATGCAATTACTAGGCTTGCTATAATAAAAATTTTTACATTTTCATTCATCTGCATCATCCTTTTTCACTATATTTAGTAAAATTTATCAGTCCTGCCCATCTTCTATTTTTGGCTTTATTCCAAGATAAAGATTTCTAACTAGTTCTTTTGTGGATTTTGCATCGTGTTTGAAATACCAAATCCCATCTATTATTTCATCTTCTCCTACAACACTGTAGGCATTTATGTTTTCATCTTTAATATTAGCTAGCTTACTTGCAAAGTACATGGCTTCTTTTAAGTCCATACTGGTCTTTGTATTTTTTAATCCAATAGTAATTGCACTAGTTAAATTCGATGGCTGAATTGCTTTTTTTATAGCAGCTATTACAAATTCCTGCTGCCTTTTTATCCTACCTAAATCGCCCTCTGCTCCTAAACTTCCACTATTATTTTTCCTCCATCTTAAAAACTGAATTGCCTTTTCTCCATCTAGTACTTGTGTACCTTTTTTTAGGTTAATATGAAGCGGAGGCTGGGCATAGGGGTCATCATACCTCATATTAAATGGAATATCCACTTCTACTCCATCTATAGCATCTACTACTTCCTTTACTCCATCATAATCCACACTAATATACTCGTGAATAGGCACAGATAAGACTTTGGATACTGCGTTTGCAGTCGCCTTTATTCCGCCTTTGTTATCTGGGTATCCATATACAGCATTTATCTTTTTTCTACCTGCGTCTTTGTAGCCGTAGTCTACATAGGTATCTCTTGGAACGGATATTATATCTATTATGTTGGATTCTTTGTCATAGCTGAACACCATCAAGGTATCTGTTCTTTCTCCTTCTATTCCGGCTACCAAAATATTAACTCTCTTTAACTTTGCGTATTTCTCATCTAATTCACTTTGCTCTTTTTCCTCTTCTGTCTGCTCAGTAGTATCTACCGCTTCAAATTCTTCATATGAAGTCTTATGGTAATATTGCTGGAATGCAAAAAATCCAGCTGCTGCTATTACGATTAAAATAGTCAAAATAATTATTAGGTATTTCAAGATTTTTTTCAAATTATCACCTTTAAAATTTATTTTATACATTCAGTTATATTCTACCCCTTAGTAAAATATACGTAAAGATAAATAATGGTTACATTAGTATAACAAAACAAAAGGGACGGCTTTAGACAATATAAAAACTAGTCTAAAGCGTCCCTTGTAATTAAAAATTACTTAACTAGATTTTGAAGTTAGATAACTTTTCCATAAGTTCTGCAGCAAGTGAACTAAGTCCAGAAGCACTTTGCGCAACTTGCTCTACAGCATCTGATTGTTGTTGCATAGAAGCAGTTACTTCTTCTGACGCAGCTGCTGTTTCCTCAGAAACTGCAGAAATATTTTCCATGCTACTTACTATTCTTTCCTTTTCTGTCATTAATACTTGAACTTGAGAAGTCATTTCTTCTATTCTCTGTGCAACTTTACCTATTGATGCAGAAATTTCTCCAAAAGCTGAGTTTACTTTTTCTACTGACATTTCTTGTTCTACATATATGCCTTTTACTTCTTGCATTATATCAACAGTATTTTTACTTTCATTTTGTATCTTGTCTAGAATAATCTTTATTTCTTGTGCTGCATTATCCGAACCTTCAGCTAGTTTTCTAATCTCGTCAGCAACAACCGCAAATCCTTTACCAGCTTCTCCCGCTCTAGCAGCTTCTATCGAAGCATTAAGTGCAAGAAGGTTAGTTTGACTCGCTATAGATGTTATAGTCTCAAGTATAGCATTTATAGATGTTGCGCTCTTATCAAGATCAACTATTGCTTTTTCTACTCTATCATTAGATTCAAGACTAACTTTACTTGCTCTTTTTAGTTCTTCTAGAGTTTTTATACCTTCATCATTTACCTCTAGTGTACTTTGAGCATTCAGATTCATTTCACTACTATTTTGAGCTAATCCTTCAAATTTTTCTGATAGGGAATTTGCAATTTGAACACCAGTTTCAGTTTCTTCTGCTTGGTCTGATGCTCCTCTAGCTATTTCATCTACAGTATTTGCAACATCTGTAGATGCCGCGCTAGTCTGCTCTGCAAACGCTGCTAAATTCTCAGAAGCCTTTAGTACTTCTTCACTTACTCCTATCGTCGCAGTCATAAGGTCTTTTACTTGGGCTATCATTATGTTAAAACTCTTACCTAGACTACCTATTTCATCATTACTCTTAACATCCATAGTTACAGTAAAATCTCCATCTGCTACTAACTTCATCTTTTGTTCAATTTCTTTTACTGCTTTTGTTACAAATCCAGCTGCAAAAACTCCTATCAAAATAGCAACTATCAGAGAAATTATCCCAATAGTAATAACATTCATAGTCATTTGATCAGTTACTGCTGTAATTTCTTTATAAGATACACTGTTTACAAGTATCCAATCTGTAGTTGTAAATTTCTGATACACTATAAATCTTTCATCCTTAGTAGCTTCATCAGTGTAATCTAATGTTCCGCTTCCTGTTTCAAAATAAGTGTTTAAAGTTTCATCAGTAAACCCTATATCCTTAATATTTTTTCCTATCATTTCTGGATTAGGATGGGCAAATATCATACCATCTTTTGCTATTATATAAGCTTCGCCTGTTTCACCTATTTTAACCTGACCTACAAGTTCAGAAAAATAGCTTAGAAGTAAATCTATACCCGTTATTCCAGGAGAAGTTCCATCAGTTGATTCAGGAATTTTTATAGCCGCCGTAATTACCGTTTCACCTGTTCCAGCGTCCACATATGGGTCAGTCCAAATAACCTCATCAGTTACATCTGCAGCCTGATACCATCCTCTTGTAGTAGGGTCATAGTCAGCTGGAAGTTCAATATATGGGCTTATATACATCTTCTTTTCTCTAGTTCCTACAAATGAGTTTAGTACATTTGGATTCACGTCTCTATAGGCAGCTATCGCATCTAGTAAATACGGCTCCGAAGTTGAATCCACTAAAATATTTCTAAGATTATAATTCCCCGCATGTAGCTGAAGCGATTTTGCATTCCCCTCTAGCACATTTTCTAGGGAAGTTGTAGTAGCTTTATTTATCTCCTGCATAGAAGCTAGATATTGCTTCAGCATTTTTTCCTCTGCTAATCTAGTACTTCTTAAGCCCATAACAAACATTGGCAAAGTGATAAGAATAATTAGCATGATGACGATTTTGGTTTTAAGATTCATTTTCATTTTGACACCCCTCCACAATTGATGATTTAAATATATCTTCTTGCTAAATTCAAATAAAAACTTTACTTTTTTATCGTCAGTTAAATAAAAAAAGATTATAGCTTTTATTGAAATTAATATATATACGCTATTTATAACCATTTTGGGAATATTGAAACATTTGCAGTAATATTTCTGTAATTATTCTACTATTTTTTAACTAGTTTTACAATCCCTCAACCTACGATTCATATATTTATTTTTAATTAAAAAAGCCGCCTTTCATATAAATAAAAAGCGGCAAGTTGATTGATTAACTTATAAACACTGTTTTATATAGGAAAATTATAAAACAATCTACTTTTTAATCTGTCACTTGAGTCAAGTTCTGTATGGTCTTATTTTTCATAACTACTTTAAACACAGGATAACCTAGCACTGTAACTACTAAAAATTCTCCAAGTGCTACATAAAGCGCTGTAGATACAAAAGGTGCTCCTGTAAATATAGCAAGTTCTAGACCAATTATAAGTCCGTTTGCAATTGTAGGCCAAAACGAAGCAATAAGCATAGACTTCATCTTTGACGTCA
>Ga0334892_1001442_pt1 | contig 20311 bp, 21 predicted proteins | sample GraSluR3_MG_4_FD_207213 | JGI IMG/M metagenome (GOLD analysis project Ga0334892, IMG submission 207213) | Sludge microbial communities from methane-producing bioreactor in Wageningen University, Netherlands - Granular Sludge_15_04-R3 | ecosystem: Engineered > Bioreactor > Anaerobic >...
GTTTTTTTCATAAAAAAACCGCCTGTTTTAGGCGGTGGGTAATTTTTTATTTTCGACCAAGAATTACAAAATTACTCCACCCCAAAATGGCATGCCATTATTAATAGCGAGCTCAACACACATCGATAGCGAGGTGAGTAATTTTTGATTCATAGGCTGGCAGTATAACAAACACTATTTGGGAAAACCAGTCCTAAAGAACCGCTAAAAAGTTTGCTAGGATAAGAATTATGAAAATTTCTTTAAGAAAAACAAGCTTAAAATATTCCTGGTTTTATTCAGCTAATTTATTAACCGCGGCAATACTACTGATTATTTTGCTGTGGTCAATCATTTTGGCATATTACACCATCGCCACCTTCTATGAAGTTCAAAATAGCCAAGCTATTTACACTGCCGGCTTGATTACAATTCTGTCTTCTGGATTTCTGGGCTATTACTTTGGTTGGAAAAGATCAAAAGCTGTTGTCAGTGTAACAAGCAGGCAGTTGGCGGCTAAATATTTATGGCCATATCTGGGTCATTTGCTGGCAACAGTAATGTATTATTTAGTTACCTACTTGGTGGTAGTTTTTGGGTAATAGGCTTAGCGTCAACAAAAGGCTTGCTTCAAAAGTGATTGATGTTAATGTGACCCCACGGGGACTCGAACCCCGGTTGCTGGGATGAAAACCCAGTGTCCTAGACCACTAGACGATGGGGCCAGGTGGTGACCTGGAGCAATAGTAGATCAGGTTTGATAACAACTATCGCTTTTTTTGGCTTGATCCCTGATTATATCAAATTAATGATAGTAAAATCACCGGCTTGAAAAAAATGCTTTCTCTGGAGATAATAACGCCACGCTAACAAAAAAGCGTGGATTGTTTATGGCCGCAAATCTACATATTGCTATTACACCGGAAACGCTATTTACAATTGGTGGTTTTGAAGTCACCAACACTTTATTCACCAGCTACTTGGTTACGATTGCTTTAACAATATTTTTACTTTCGGTTCGCTCAAAGATTAAGCCAACAACCAGACCTAAGGGAATTCAAAATATCCTGGAAGCAATCGTAGGTGGCTTATACTCATTTTTTCAAAGCATTACCCACTCAACTCAAAAAACACAAGCCTTTACTCCCGTTATCGCGGGATTTTTTATTTTTATAATGCTTAACAACTGGGTCGAGTTACTACCAGGTTTTCACACTATTTTATATACCGGTCACGCCGAAATAAAATTAAGCCAAATTCCTAGCGTGCCCTGGCAAAACGCAGCACCTGCCTTAGCAGTAACTAATATTGACGAAGATGAAGTTAATTCTGATTTATTAGCCAACGAAGAAATTTCCCACTCCAACCAGGACTCAGTAGAAACAGAGTCAGCTGAAGAAAAACATGGTGGTGTCCCAATTTTTCGCGGGGCTAACGCAGATATAAATATGACAGTTGCCTTGGCCTTGATTTCAGTTGGGGCAATTCAGTACTACGGCCTTAAGTTTGCCGGCAAAGGTTACTTAAAAAAGTATATTAATTTTTCTAGCCCGATAATGTTTTTTGTTGGTATATTGGAGTTTGTTTCTGAATTATCAAAAATATTGTCCTTTGCATTTCGTTTGTTTGGTAATATTTTTGCTGGCGAAGTTTTAATCGCAGTGATTACCTTTTTGATTCCAGTTATCTTGCCGATACCATTTATCGGCTTGGAAATATTTGTTGGTTTTATTCAGGCTTTAGTATTTGCAATGCTAAGCTTAGTTTTCTTTACAATGGCAACAGAAACACATCATTAATGAAAAAGAAAGGATAAAAATGTTAGAAAATCTTCCGCCAGTCATCGCTATTTCTATTGGTGGTATTGGACCGGCTATCGCTATCGGTATGATTGTCAAATCTGCCTTAGAAGCAATTGGTCGCAATCCAGAGGCTGGTAGTCAGATTCAGACAGCCATGATTTTGGGTGTAGCTTTTGCTGAAGCTATTGCTATCTACTCGTTAGTCGTGGCCTTAATCGTTAAATTTGTATAAAAGCATAAAAGGAGCTAGAACATGGAGATACAGGTTGGTGCAATCCTTCTCCAAATGATCAATTTTGGCATTGTAGTGGGTGTCTTGTATTTCCTGCTATTAAAACCTGTCAAAAAGATTTTGGATGAAAGAAGTAAAAAAATAGAGGAGGGTCTAAAAGCCAGTGAATCTGCTGTAAAAAAGCAGGAGCAATTAGACCAAAAAATTAAAGAGGCAGAGAAGAAAGCGCAAGAAAGAGCCAAGAAAATTTTGGATGAAGCCAAAAAAAATGCTAATAAGCGCGGTGATGAAATTATTGCCGATGCCAAAAGGGTAGCGCAGGAAATTCGGCTTAAAAATGAATTGGAAATTCAGACAGAGAGAAAAACAATGGCTGAAGAGATGACGGCCCAGTTTGAATCCACCGTAATTGCGGTTGCCAAAGCGGTAGTGGGTAAATCCCTATCTCTCAAAGATCATCAGCAATTAATTAAACAGGGTTTGTCTGAAATTCAAAAAGCAAAATAATATGCCACAAAATATTGTTGTTACCACCGCCATAGAACTAACACCGGAAGCTAGAGGTGAAGTTGATTTTGCTGTATCTAAGTTAACTGGGGAATCTCAGGTCAACTACGAAACAAAGGTTGATCCACAAATAATTGGCGGCGTTAGAATTGCGATTAATGGCAGAGTATATGACGCTACGGTGTCGGCAAAACTGGAAAAACTAATTAATCAATAATTTAAGGACGCAAGCATGGCAAATAAAAAAATAAGTTCTTCAGATATTGCCTCAATTTTTGATAAAAAACTTAAAAATTGGCGACCACAGGTTGAGCCACGAGTGGCTGGACAAGTGACTTCGTTTGGTGATGGAGTTGTGGTGGCAGACGGATTAAATGATTTGAAAGCGAATGAGTTGGTGGACTTAGGCAATGGAGCCATGGGTGTTGCTCTAAACTTAAATGAATCATCGGTTGGTATTGTTGCCCTGGATGAGGCTTCTCACTTAAAGGTTGGCCAAATGGTTTATGGCACTGGTCGAGTTTTGTCTATTGGTGTTGGTAATGAATTGCTTGGTAGAGTTATTGATCCACTTGGCAAGCCACAAGATAGCTTAGGCAGTTATAAAGTTGAGAGTTATCAACCTTTAGAAAAAATTGCTCCAGGTGTAATGTCGCGCCAATCAGTTGATCAGCCTTTACAAACAGGTATCAAAGCAATTGACTCAATGATTCCTATTGGCCGAGGGCAACGTGAGTTGATTATTGGTGATCGAGGTACTGGAAAATCGGCCATTGCCTTGGGAACAATTTTGAACCAAAGCGATCAAAATGTTATCTGTGTTTATGTTTCCATAGGCCAAAAACGAAGCTTTTTAGCCCAAACAGTAGCGTTGCTAAAGGATCGAGGCGCAATGGACTACACCATTTTTGTTAACGCTAGTGCTTCCGATCCGGCTTCAATGCAGTATTTAGCTCCGTTTGCAGGAACTACCGTGGCTGAGCACTTTTTAGCTCAAGGTAAAGACGTCTTAATTGTTTACGACGACCTAAGTAAACATGCTCAAGCTTATCGAGAGATTTCTTTATTATTAAGACGTCCCTCAGGTCGTGAGGCATATCCTGGTGATGTGTTTTATTTACATTCTCGCTTGCTTGAAAGAGCTTGTCGATTAAATAAAGATTATGGCGGTGGTTCAATTACCGCTTTACCTATTATCGAAACCCAAGCCAATGACGTATCGGCTTACATCCCAACTAACGTTATTTCCATTACCGACGGCCAAATTTACTTGGAAACCGATCTTTTTAATGCTGGGGTCCGGCCAGCCATCAACGTTGGCTTGTCCGTATCCCGGGTCGGCTCCGCAGCCCAAAAAAAAGCAATGAAGCAGGTGGCCGGACCCCTTAAACTTGACCTGGCTCAATTTAGGGAGCTAGAAGCTTTTGCTCAATTTAGTTCTGATCTTGACCAGGCAACTAAAAAGCAATTGGATCGTGGTCAGCGAGTCTCAGCGGTTCTGAATCAAGCATGGGACAAGCCGCTCACTCTGGAGAAACAAGTCGCCATTATTTGGGCAGCAACCAGAGGTCATTTAGATGGCTTAAAAACAGATATTCTTAGCGAGTGGGAAACAAACTTTTTAGAGTATCTTGATGACGCCGAGAGCGATTTGTTAGCCAAAATTAAATCACAAGGCAAACTTGAGGATGATGATGAAAAAAGACTAGTACAGATTGTAACCACTTTTAATAATTTGCATCCAGAGTGGCAAATTGTTGAAGAGGAGTAAATGGCGTGGCTCAAACCAGACTTATTAAAAGAAGAATTCATTCAGCCAAAAATATCTCCAAAATCACTAAGGCTATGGAGATGGTTTCGGCATCAAAAATGAGACGAGCTCAAGATCAAGTTTTAGCCTCAAGACCTTACATTTCAAAATTATCTGAGTCTTTAGCTGGTGTAGCTAACTTAACCGATCCCTCACTACACCCCTTACTTCAGCCTCACCCAACCGGAAAACCACTTTTTATCATTGTTTCAACCGATCGAGGTTTGTGCGGCGGCTTAAACACAAACTTGTTTAAACTTGCGACTTTACACAGCACTGAATTACCTGATTTTGCAACCATTGTTATCGGGAAAAAAGCCAGAGAGTTTGTCAGTCGACAAGGTTGGGATATCGTAGCTAGTTTTACAGACTTACCAGAAAGAATTCAGTTCCAAGATATAATCCCACTCAGTGAAATTATTATTCCTGGATTCTTAGGTGACGAATTCTCTTCAGTAGATTTTGTTTATATGCGATTTATTTCCACACTTTCTCAGGAACCAACCGTTACAACTTTACTACCTTTACAAAACATTGAACCAACCTTAGCCTTGGGTAATAAAAAAATCTTTACTAAACAGTATATTTTTGAGCCATCACCGCAAGCTATTCTGGATTCCTTGCTGCCTGCGTATATCGAGTTTCAGATCTTTCAAATATTACTAGATGCTCGCGCTTCGGAACATAGTGCCCGAATGATCGCGATGCAAAATGCTAGCAATAATGCTAAAGAAATTGTTGAGGGTCTGCAGTTGGAATACAATAAGAGTCGCCAGGCAGCCATAACAACCGAGTTAATCGAAATAAACACCGCCAATCTGGCATTAATTGGATAAAATTAAGGAGTTATATGCAAACGGGTATTATTAAACAAATTGTTGGTCCGGTAGTTGATATCGAGTTTTCTGGTCAATTACCCAAAATTTATGAGGCTTTACATCTAACTAAAGAGGATAAATCAGTTCTAACTTTTGAGGTTGAACAGCAACTAAACACCAACACTGTGCGCACCATCGCTCTCGGTCCCACAGAGGGATTACAAAGAGGTCTTGAAGTTCAAAGTACGGGAGAAGTTATTAGAGTTCCAGTTGGCGAAGCAACTTTGGGTAGAGTTTTCAATGTGGTAGGGGAGTCAATTGATAATAAAGGACCGGTCAAAAGTGAGAAGCGTTATCCCATCCACCGATCAGCCCCAAGTTTAGAGGATCAAGAATCTTCAGCCCAAATGTTGGAAACTGGTATTAAGGTCATTGATTTAATTTCACCATTTGCCCGAGGTGGTAAGGTAGCTGCTTTCGGCGGAGCAGGAGTTGGTAAAACAGTTATTATTCAAGAGCTGATCAGAAACATTGCTGAAGAGCACTCAGGTCACTCTGTTTTTGCAGGTGTGGGGGAAAGAACTAGAGAAGGCAATGACTTATACAACGAAATGGTTGATTCTGGAGTATTAAAAAACACTATTATGGTGTTTGGTCAGATGAATGAGCCGCCTGGAAACAGACTTCGAGTTGCTTTAACCGGCGTCACAATGGCAGAGTACTTTCGTGACGAAAAACACGAAGACGTACTACTATTTATTGATAATATTTTCCGTTTTTCGCAAGCAGGTTCTGAAGTTTCGGCCTTGCTAGGCCGAATTCCATCAGCAGTTGGTTATCAGCCAAATTTGGCTACCGAAATGGCAGCTCTACAAGAAAGAATTACCTCAACCAAAAAAGGTTCGATCACTTCTTTCCAGGCTGTATACGTTCCGGCAGATGACTACACCGATCCCGCGCCAGCTACCACCTTTTCGCACCTTGATTCAACAATCGCTTTAGAAAGAAGACTTGCTGAACAAGCACTTTTCCCAGCTGTTGATCCGCTAGTATCAAATTCAAAAATTTTAACTGCTGATATTGTTGGCCAAGAACATTACCAGGTTGCTCGAGGCGTTCAGGAAGTTTTGCAGCGATATAAAGAATTGCAAGATATCATTGCTATTTTGGGTATCGATGAGTTATCGGCAGAGGACAAATTAATCGTTTCTCGAGCCAGAAAAATTCAGCGTTTCCTCTCACAACCATTCTTTGTGGCCGAACAATTTACCAATATTCCAGGTCAGTATGTACCGATCGCCGAAACCATCAGAGGGTTTAAGGAAATTATTGAGGGCAAGCACGACTCTTTGCCAGAGCAAGCATTTTACATGGTTGGTACCATTGATCAGGCAGTTGAACGAGCCAAACAACTTTAAATCATAAATAAATTATTACAACCAATATGGAACAAAAAACTATTCAGCTTGAGATCGTCACTCAGGAAAAAAAACTCCTGAGCGCTGAAGTTGTTTCGGTTAGTGTTACGACCGAACTAGGCGAAGTAACAATTCTGCCCAATCATATTCCATTGTTTACCAAACTAGTTACGGGTGAACTTCGCTACCTCGATCCAACCAAAAATAAGACTCATTATGTAGCGATTTCAGGTGGTTTTATGGACGTTGGTCCAGATAATAAAATTACTGTCTTAGCCGATGATGCTTTGAGGGCTGATGATATAAATGAAGCTCTAGTTGAAAAAGCTAAACAAGAAGCAGAAACAGCTCTAAAAAATAAAACCTCTAAGCGCGATTTTATGATTGCTGAAGCCAGTTTGCGCAAAGCTCTAAACGAGTTAAAAGTCTACCGCAAGCGCAAAGTACAACAAATACCTAGCTAATTAACCGAAAATAGAAATTGGTTGAACTTTATTTCCCGAGTCAAACGCATTGTTGATTGACAGGTCCGGTCAACCTTGTTACAAAGAAGCTATGTCGTCATTGTTTACCAAGATTTATCACCAGGAAATTCCAGGTATTGTGGTAGCTGAAAATGATTTGGCATTTGTAATAATGGACAAGTTTCCAATTCGTGCAGGTCACTTGTTGGTTATTCCTAAGAAAGAAGTAGCTCATTTGTTTGATTTGTCTACTGAAGAGTTCAAGGAATTTATGGAGTTTGTTCAACAAATTTCAAAGGTATTATTAGAGGTAAGCCAAGCCAAAAGAATTGGTATACTTGTAGAAGGATTCGGCGTCGAAGAACACGCTCACCTTCATTTAGTACCAATCACTGGTCCGGGCCAACTTAATATGTCGCTAGCTAAAGAGGTTAGCTTATCTCAGTTACAAATTTTTGCTGATAAGTTTACAGCTAAATGGCAATTAAAGTAGTTTGTTGTTCTAGATTTTTCTGCTAAATCTTGGTTTTTTGCTATAATCTACCAATGCCCGCAGATAGTAATGATCTTGATTCTAAGTCTGGCACTATTTTAATTAGTGGTGGCCATCTAACGCCGGCTCTAGCAACAATTGAATATCTTCAAAAAAATCACCCTAACATTAAAATTGTTTTTGTTGGTCGCCAATATTCGCAAGAAAAAGAGCGTCAACTTGCTAAGGAGAGAGAGGTTTGTGAGGAAATTGGCGTTCCTTTTTATAGTATCACCGCGGCCAAGTTTCACCGAAGTGCTTGGTGGCGAAATATTTATGAGCTACCTAAAGTTATTCCTTCCTTTTGGCAAGCTTATCAAATTATTAAAGATAACCAAGTTGATTTGTTTTTAAGTTTTGGCGGCTATTTAGCTATACCGGTTGCCTTAATGGCAAAATTAATGGGCAAAAAAATCGTCACTCACGAGCAAACTAAAAGCTCAGGCTTAGCAAACGAAATTATTGCCTTGCTAGCCGATAAAGTGGCGGTGTCTCATGCTGAATCGGCTATGAAGTTTCCTAAACGCAAAACCGTTATGACCGGTAATCCAATTCGTCAGAAACTGCTGAGAAAGTATAAACGCCCGCCAGTTTGGTTGCCGGACAAACCAAAACCAATTTTATACATCACTGGCGGTAGTCAGGGTTCTCAAGTAATCAACAACGCCGTAGGCCAAATCTTAGATCAACTAACGACAAAATTTACGGTTATTCACCAGTGTGGTCGAAGTCAAAATCAGCGATATTGGCGGTCGCTTCAAGAGCAAGCCAGTCTGCTACCACCAAGCCAACAACAGCATTACTTAGTTCACGAGTGGATCGATGAACAAGAAATTAGCTGGATTATGCAGCACGCTGTCTTGGCTATTTCCAGATCTGGTGCCAACACAACTTTAGAAATGACAATTCATGCTCTACCCGCTATTTTTATTCCTTTACCTTTTGCCCATAATAACGAGCAATGGAAAAATGCTCAGGAACTTGTTGAGGCTGGAGCAGCACTATTACTAGAACAAAAAGATTTGGATCCTGAGACTTTGTGGGATTTTGTACAAGCCGCCTCTGCTAAAAGAGCAGTAATGAAGCGCAAGGCAGAAAAAATGCGCGATGATTTAATTCTAAACGGTGCGGAAAACCTTGTTACAACTTGCTTAGGGCTATTAAATTAAATGTATTATTAATTTTATTAGCTTGATAACACTATCTTTAACTAATCAGTTAAAAACGCTAGGCTAGTAGTAGTTATTTATGCTGATTGGTAAAAGAAAAAAATATCAGAGTCGTCGGCAAAATTTGAGAGAAAAGTCAGTAGGGCAAGTTGGGCGGGCGACAAAATTTTTTAAGAGGCTGGCTTGGCTAATCTTGCTCATTTGTATTATTGCCAGCCTTGCTTGGATTCTAAGTCGCCCGCCCAATTCCATAACCTGCTACACCAATCAAAATACCTATTGTTCAGACACACTAGAGCCTTATCTTGAACAAATAAAGTCAAAACCGCTTATTTTGTTAAATTATCAACTCAAAAAAAATATGACCGAAATCATTAATCAGGAATCACAGATCGTAAACATTACGGGCAACTGGCAGCCGCTTTGGAATTATGAAATACAGATTGAATATGCTCAGCCTTTATTTATTGCTAGTACCCGAAATAAAACTTGGACAATTTTTTCTGCTGGAACAAAAAAAGAAAACACAGAGCAATCAGTCCTTAAAATATTTTTTGAGTCGGAAACAGAGATTGATCAGTTATCAAAAAACGAGAAAGAAAAATTAGCTCGGTTTTATAAAATATCTCATGATTTACCTGTAAAACCAACTTATTTCGAGTTTAAAAGCGCTGACCAAATTGAGCTAGTTCTAGAGAATGGTCTTAGAGTTTTACTTAGTATTACCGATAATTCTGATCCAGAGCTTCAGGTCGCCACTTTACAATCATTTTTGCGCTCATCTACAATGAATCAGGAAAGTGTTATCCTAGATGTTAGATTTGATGGTCTAGCAATAGTGAAGGAATAATGGGAAAAAATACAATCGTCGCCGCAATAGATATTGGCACTGCCAAAATTTGCACCTTAATCGCTGTGGTTGAGGAAGGTGGAGAATTACGGGTTGTTGGCGCTTCTTCAGTAAAAAGCCAGGGAATTCGCAAAAGTCAGATTGTGAATTTAGAGGAAGCCAGCGCCGCTATTACTGCCAGTATTGATGCCGCAGAAAGAATGGCAGGATTTAGTATTAATTCTGCTTATGTTTCGGTCAGCGGTCGCCATATCACTTCACAAAATTCAAAAGGGGTGGTGGCTATTGCCGATCCTCAAGGTGATATCACAGTGGAAGATGTGGAAAGAGTAATAGAGGCCGCACGAGCCATCTCTCTACCTTCAAACCGAGAAATCTTACACGTCATTCCCACCAGTTTTCAAGTTGATTCCCAAGATGGTATTAAAGACCCAATTGGTATGTCAGGAGTTCGTCTAGAAGCGCAAGCTCACATCATCACCGGTTCTAGTACTGTTTTAAAAAATATTCGTAAGTGCGTTGAGCAACTTGGCATTCAGATTGCTGGTTTCGTGTTCGCCGGTGTTGCTGCTGCCGAAACGGTTTTAAATGAAACCGAAAGAGAGTTGGGCGTGGTTTTACTTGATCTTGGTGCCGGTTCAACTTCTCTAAGCTGCTACGTGGAAGGCTCTTTGGTGCATTCAAGCGTTATTCCAGTTGGTGCTTTACACATAACAAAAGATATTGCTTTGGGGTCAAGAATTAGCATTCCAGCCGCTGAGGCTGTTAAGCACTCACTTTCAAAAACGACCAAATTGTCTTCTCCCACTACTTTACCTGGCGAAAGTCGAGAAGAAGCTAGATTGAGAAGAAAACGCGAGGACACAATTGATCTAAAAGAGCTAGGACTTGATGAAGAGGTGAAGCAACTGTCAAAGAAGACACTAATCGACGGTATTATTTCACCTCGACTTAGGGAAATTATGGAACTAGCTAAAGATGAGTTACAAAAAAAGGAAATTCTTGGTGACGTACCATCTGGGGTTATTTTAACCGGCGGTGGAGCAGAAACAGTTAGTGCTTTGGAAACAGCTAGAAAAATACTTCAATTACCAGCCAGGGTCGGCAAACCAACCCAACTTCGTGGCTTGATCGACGAAATTGAGACTCCAATGTACAGCACGGTAGCTGGCTTACTAATTTATGGCAAAAAGCAGGGTGTTACTGAAATTTCGAGTGGATTTAATTTGTCTGAATTATCAAGTAATTTTAATTTTAAATCCATGTTTTCTAGTGTTAAAAAATTAATTAAATCAATTTGGCCATAAAAATTGACTGATTTGGTCAACTGGGTTGTTTAAACTTTTTCTCCTCAGCCAGTCTTTCCAAATTACTTATTAGACTGTAAGATATCAAACATACACGATATGGGACTAGTTAAGCCAAAAACTCACTCATTTGCCAAAATTAAAGTCATCGGTATTGGTGGTGGTGGTGGCAACGCAGTTAGCTCAATGATTGATTCCGGCACGATTGAAGGTGTTGAGTTTGTGGCGATTAACACCGATGCCCAAGCTCTCCTAAATAACAAAGCCGAATCCAAGCTGCAAATTGGTTCAAACTATACCAAAGGTTTAGGTTCGGGAGCAGATCCTGATGTTGGTCGCCAAGCAGCCGAAGAATCGCGCGAAAAAATTAAAGAGTTAATGTTCGATACCGATATGGTCTTTATTACCGCTGGCATGGGTGGTGGTACCGGAACCGGCGCCAGTCCAATTGTGGCTGAATTAGCTAAGGAGTCTGGCTGTTTAACAGTTGCAGTGGTAACCAAACCATTTATGTTTGAAGGCATGCGCCGTGCCACAATTGCAGAGGAGGGCGTTGAACTACTCCGAGAGTATGTTGATACCCTGATTGTGATTCCTAATCAGCGTTTGTTGGATGTTATCGACAAACAGATGACCTTGCTGGAAGCCTTTAAGGTTGCCGATAGCGTTTTAGGGCAAGGTGTACAGGGCATTTCCGACTTAATCACTAAACCAGGTTTAGTTAACGTTGACTTTGCTGATGTCAAAACCATTATGCTCGACTCAGGTAACGCACTAATGGGTATTGGCGAAGCTACCGGTGAAAATCGCGCCTTAACCGCTGCTCGTGCGGCAATTGCCTCACCTCTTCTAGATGTCTCTATTAACGGAGCCAAGGGTATTTTGTATAACATTACCGGTGGACCAAATATGACATTACCGGAAATTTCGGAGGCCTCAATGGTCATTAATCAGGCGGCAGACCCAGATGCCAATATTATCTTTGGTGCTACTATCGATGAATCAATGGGAGACAAGATTAAGATTTCGGTTATTGCTACTGGATTTGATGGGTTGGATCCAGAGTCTTATCGTCGACCCAGTTTCGGAGCTTATGATCAAGCGGCCAAAGAAAAAACCGCTACTCAAAAACCACAACCTGCTTCACAACCTTTTAATTTCCCATTTGGGTCAGCCACACAAGCTAATTCTCCTGCCCAACCTGAACCAACTCAAGCAAGTGAGCTACAACACAACACCATAAAAATTAGGCCTAATACCCAGCATGACGGCCTATTTTCACGCTTTAAACCTGGTAGTAATCAAGATGGCAAGCCAGAACCTTTAATTCAAACTAACCAACCACTGCCACCATCAGAAGATTCTACTGCCAGCGATAACAACGATACCGATGAAGATGAATTCGACATCCCCGCTTTCTTAAGAAAACGCTGAGTGTTAGTCTAAAAGCATCACTCAAAGTCAAATCCTGAGATATAGTACAATTTCCCTATGGCTAAAAACGTTGATCAATCAGAGCCCAAGTTAAAACTTGAATCCAAAATGGCTCTACCAAAAGTTGAGGAAAAAGTTTTAGATTACTGGAACCAAATTAAGGCTTTTGAAAGATCTCTTACTGAACGCCCTGAAAATAAACCCTATGTTTTTTATGATGGCCCGCCATTTGTGACCGGCTCTCCCCATTACGGCAGTATTTTAGGTTCAATTGCTAAAGATGTAGTACCTCGCTATTGGACAATGAAAGGTTACCGGGTAGAACGACAGTGGGGTTGGGACTGCCACGGCTTACCGATCGAGCATATGATCGAGAAACAACTCGGCCTTAAAGGAGGACGACGAGGTATTGAAGCCTACGGAATTGCCAAGTTTCATCAAGCCTGCCGCAATGCCATTCAAAAACATGACGAGACCTGGGAAAAAATAATTCGCCGCATCGGTCGCTGGGTTGATTTTAAAAATAGTTATAAAACAATGGACTTTTCCTATATGGAGTCCGTGTGGTGGGGGTTTAAGCAACTTTATGAAAAAGACCTTGTTTATGAGGGTCATAAAGTTATTTTGTATTGTCCTCGCTGCGGCACGCCTTTATCTAACTTTGAAATCGCTATGGACAATAGTTACCAAACCGTCACCGAGCCGGCTAATACCTATAAATATAAATTAAAAAACCAAGATTTGACCTTTCTACTAGCCTGGTCTACCACGCCTTGGAATAAACTGGCAACGCCAGCTTTAGCGGTCAATCCTGATTTAACTTACGTTAAAGTCGCTCAAAAAAATGAATTTTATATTTTAGCTGAAACCAGATTAGAAATGCTAACATCTGATCCTTACGAAATTATTGATCGATTCACAGGTCAAGAATTAGTGAATCAAGAGTTTGAACTTCATTACAATTTTTACCCCAACATCGGTGGGAGACAGGGTGTTGTCATTCCTGGAAACTTTGTCACTGAAGATAGTGGAACCGGTATCGTGACTTTGGCTGTTTATGGTGAGGATGACTTTCAAGTTATGCAAGAGTATAACATTGCTTTAATTGAACACGTTGATGGTGCTGGCCGCTTAAAAGCAGAAGTTACACCATGGGCCGGTCAAAAAATTACCGATGTTAATGATCAAATTAATCAAGACCTAAAAGAACGAAATTTAATGTATAAAGAGGAGTCTCACACTCATAGTGTGGCCGTTTGTTATCGATGTGGCACTCGCCTCTATTACGCACCCCTGCCAGCTTGGTATATCAATGTTGCCAAGCTTAAATCTGAGTTAATTGCCCAAAATGAAAATATCAACTGGTATCCTGACCATTTAAAGTATGGGCGATTTGGTAAAGGTTTAGAAGCAGCTCCTGATTGGAATATTTCTCGTAGCCGATATTGGGCTACACCCATGCCGGTTTGGCGAGATGAAAGCGGTCAGCACACTAGAGTGGTTGGTTCCATGGCAGAGTTAAAAGAATGGGCGGTTGAACCCGAATCAATTAAAAATCTGAACGATTTACATCGAGAATATCTGGATGATATTGAGGTGTGGGTCGATCAAGATCGAAAAATCAAAGGTCGGAGGATTCCAGAAGTTTTTGATGTCTGGATCGATAGCGGCAGCATGCCATTTGCCTCTCGACATTATCCTTTTGAAAACAAACAAAAATTTCTTGATTCTTATCCAGCCCAATTTATTTCGGAATACATTGCCCAAACCAGAGCCTGGTTTTACACAGTTCATGTTTTATCGGTAGCCTTATTTGGCAAACACGCTTTTGAGAATGCTCACACCACCGGTGTCATCTTGGCAGAAGACGGCAGTAAAATGAGCAAGTCTAAAAACAACTTTCCTGATCCAAATTTACTCTTAAATCAGGATGGTGCCGACGCACTTCGCCTTTATTTAATGTCCAGTGCCGTAACTAAAGCAGAAAATTTAGCCTTTAACGCTAGTGATGTGACCATAATTAGAAAACGAGTTCTCAATATTTGGTGGAATGTTTTTTGGTTTTATCAAACTTATGCACCGGCCGATCTTAAACCCGCTACTCTCCAGCCAGAACATATTATGGACCGCTGGATTGTGGCCCTGCTGGAACAGTATAAAGAAAACATTACACAGGCAATGGACAATTATGATTTAACTTCTGCCAGTCGTGATTTGATTGATTTTATCGACAAATTATCTACCTGGTACTTACGCCAATCGCGTGATCGATTACGAAATAATGACTTGTCAGGCTGGCAAACCTTTCACTATGTTCTAACTCAATTATCACTTTTGTCTGCACCAATCACACCTTTTATTGCGGAAGCTATTTTCTTATCACTAAACACAGATAAAAGTTCAGTTCACTTAGAGTTCTGGCCAAAAGAAAAGTCCGAATTTGTAGACCACGAATTAGTGGCTGAAATGGAATTAGTTCGTACTCCGGTTGAACAAGGTCACGCTCAGCGAAAGGCATTAAGTATTAAGGTTCGCCAGCCATTAAATAAAGCTTCTGTTTTTTCAACTAAACCATCACCCAGAGAAGAAATCATTAAGATTATGGCCGATGAGCTAAATGTTAAAAACATCGACTGGACAACTGTCAAAAATAACGATGCAGAAAAGGTTGAATTAGATGTAAAAATAACCCCAGAACTGGAAAAAGAAGGACAGGCCAGAGAAATAATTAGGGCTGTTCAGTCGGCCAGAAAAGAAGCTGGCGTAGATGTCCAGCAAAAGATTATTTTGACTTTGCCAGATTGGCCAACCGAATTTGAAACAGAAATTAAGGAAAAAACCAAAGCTACCACTATAAAAACAGGTCCAAATCTATTCATTGAAAAAGCTGATAATCACAGTTAGTATGCTACCCAGAAATGCATTCTTTTTTTTGAGCCTAATCATTATCGGTACTTTATCGATAATCACTTTGCGTGGTATCGCGATCACCTATGCTCAAACCCAATTGTTTTTTTATTTTCTAGGCTTGATAGTTATGTATTTAATCAGCTCAAAAAGTTTAAGCTGGTGGAAAAAGACGAGCTGGATCTGGTATTTAGGAACTATTCTTTTATTGTTACTAACTTTAATTACCGGAAGTTTAACAAAAGGTGCAGTTAGTTGGTTGGAAATTGGTGCCTATCGATTTCAACCATCCGAATTTGTGAAACCAGTTATCTTATTGTTGCTAGCCGAACGAATAACTAGAGAAAATCTGTATTCATGGACAGGTAGAATGAAGGCGTTTATCATTGTAGTTTTACCGATTTTGCTGATTCTTTTACAACCAGACTTTGGTACGGCTGTGACAATTATTATTGGTATAGCCGCTTTTTATTTGTTATTAAGACCGCCACAAAAACTAACCTTGGCTTTGTTACTCGGGACAATTGTGCTTTTCTTGATTAGTTGGATTTGGCTTCTGCAGCCATACCAAAAGGATCGTCTGACTGTTTTTTTTAATCCCCAAGCAGATACACAAGCCAGTGGCTACAACGTGCAACAGGCCTTGATTGCGGTTGGTTCAGGTGGGCTATTTGGTCAAGGCTGGGGTAGAGGACAACAATCACATTTAAGGTTTTTGCCAGAACGACATACCGACTTTCTATTCGCTGCTTTTGCTGAAGAAAACGGTTTAGTTGGCTCATTGGCATTATTGGCTACCTATACTTTTCTTTTCTGGCGAATAGGTCAGATCGCTAGCCAAATAACAAATAAGCAAAATCAGCGACTAGTTTTGGCTGCAGGGTGGCTTATTTTTGGACAAACCGCAATTAACATCGGTATGAATCTTGGTCTGTTGCCAGTTACCGGTGTACCGCTACCTCTTTTTTCGCTAGGAGGCAGTTCCTTAATATCAACCTCAATTCTATTAGGTTTAATCGAGGCTGCCAGACGAGAGAACTTTCCACCCGTTTATCGGCTAGATTGATCTAGTTAACTTCAAACTTGTGTTACAATACTTCTCTGATGAAATACGCAGTTATTGAACTTCAAGGGAAACAATATCGGGTCCAAGAGGGTCAGAAGTTGGTGGTCGATCGCTTTGACCAATTTAAATCGGATCAAGAAAAATTAATGGTCGATAAAGTTTTGCTAATTAGAGATCAGGATGAGGTTAAAGTTGGCCAACCGTTTGTGGAAGGCGCTAAAGTTACCCTCAGCTTGGTTAATCAACAAAAAGGACCAAAAATTCAGGTTCGCCAATATAAGGCAAAATCCAGATATCGACGTCAACTAGGCCATCGACAATTGCAAACCGTATTTGAAGTTTCCAAAATTTCAGCTTAACGACTAAAATACATAAACATGGTCAATTATTTTTTCTTTCTTGGTTCAACTACCGATCTTTGCTGGGCCGAATTAACATCAGTCTTATCTAAGTTTAAATTACCCTCAGCTGATAGAGTAACAACGGATTTGGCCAAACTTGAATTAAAAACAAAACTCAGTGACCAAACGCTTGTTGATCTTCAAAACACCTTAGGAGGAACGGTTAAAATCGTTAGTACCACAAAACAGACCGACACCCTGGAGGCTGACAAAATTACCGATATCGTACTGGACTTTTTGATCCAGGATAAACCCAAGCGCTTCACTATTTCTGAGTATGGTCGCGATCACCTGCCAACACAGGAGCTGGACATTTACAAACAACTGCTTAAAGAAAAGGGTATAAAAAGCAGTTACGCATCTGCTTCAAGAAAAGGAGCCAACGCAGCTCAATTAAAAAGAGGTCTTGAAGAACTCTACATTTTGCAGATTTCAAATCAACTATTCTTTGGTTGGACAGAAACGGTACAGGATGTTGATGCCTGGGCTAAGCGCGACGTAAAAAAACCAGCCAGAGATAGGCAAAAAGGTATGCTGCAACCAAAAGTAGCCAGAATGATGCTTAACCTAGCTCTAGGTGACACTCCAGCTAGTGAAACAGTTATTCTAGATCCCTTCGTGGGTACCGGAACAATTTTGATTGAGGCAGCTGAACTTGGTTCTCAATATGTATTTGGAGCTGATTTTTCTGATCAAGCCATAATTCAAGCTAATATGAACTTAAGCTGGTGGCAAAAACAAACCAGTAATAAATTTCATTACGAGTTGGTCAGAAAAGAGGTATCTCATTTATCCAAACGTGACTTTCCCCAACCTATAACTCACGTCGTAACCGAACCGTTTTTAGGCAAACTTAGACCTTCACCACAACAGTTACCAAACATTCAAAAAGGCTTGGTTAAACTTTATAAAGGAATGATTAAAGGGTGGCAGCAGACTTTAGAACCAGGCACCAGACTAGCTATTTTACTGCCCGCTTGGGAAATAAAAGGTAAAATTTTTGAGCTTGATGAAACATATAAAGATCTTGAACGAGCTGGTTTTAAACACTTGGGTAAACCATTACGCGCTGGTCGAGTAGAAGCTATTACGCAAAGACTAGTGCATATGTTAGAATACAAACCTTATGTCGAAAGTTAAGGCCGGTGGCTCAGCCAGACAACATTCGCAACGACCAGGAAAAAGATTGGGCGTTAAACTTTTTGGTGGCCAAACCATTAAGACCGGTCAGATTATTGTTAGGCAAAAAGGTACAAAATACCGAGCCGGCAAGAACGTCAGGGTTGGTAGAGACTATACTATTTTTTCAATGGTTGATGGACTCGTTAAGTTTTCTAAAAAATGGGGCAGAACCGTTGTTAATGTTCAGCCCGGATCTGATAAATAACGGATAGTATTTCTAAAAATCCGAAATTTTTGTTTCACCAGGTTGTAAGTTGCCCAATTCGTATGGACCATGGCTTACTCTGATAAGCTTACGAACATCTTTGTTTACCGCTACCATCATTCGTCTTATTTGGTGGTGCCGGCCTTCTGAAATAGTAATACTTAAATACTGGTTGGATTCATCTTCGTCAAGAATTTCGACTTTAGCGGGCTTAGTTTTTCCATCTTTCAATGGAATCCCTGATTTTAGTCTACTCAATTCTTGAGAGGATAAGCGACCGTTAATTAACACCTCATAGGTCCTATCAACTTGAAATTTAGGATGAGTTAGGCGATAAGCTAGATCACCATCATTGGTAAGAATAATAAGGCCTTCTGAGGCCTCGTCCAATCTGCCAACCGGAAATAAACGGAATTTTCGGTATTTTTCAGGCACAAATTTCATTACGGTCGGTTTATCTAAATCATGCTTAACCGTTGAAGTAACCCCTACTGGTTTGTAGAGTAGCAAAACTATTTTTTGCTCAACCGGACGCAAAATTTCATTTTTGTAAATTACCAAATCCTTGCCAGGTATAACTCTAGTGGCTACATTGGTTTCTACCCGATCATTAACCTTAACTTTTCCGGTTTTAATTAAGCTTTCAGACTGTCGACGTGAGGCTATCCCACATTTAGCCAGATAGGCAGCTAGTTTGATTGAGTTATCCATTGAAAACTTTCTACATTTACAAATTTCTGTCCAGTGTATTATATCGACAATTAAAGGTTAATGTGACTGGAGCTTCCCAAGTTTTGCTTGTGAAAAGTTTCCCTATCTGATAATCTCAGATAATGAGTGCTCAATCGGACAACAATACCAAAAAACCTCAGCAAGTCCATCAAATCGAGGTAAATCTAATTCAACCCAATCCACATCAGCCGCGCAAACATCTTGACGTTGACGATTTGAATGATTTAGCCGATTCAATTAAGATTCATGGCGTTCTGGAACCAATCGTGGTGGCTCACACTCCTGCTGGATACCAGATCATCGCCGGTGAGCGGCGCTGGCGAGCAGCTAAAAAAGCCGGTTTAAAAACCGTTCCCGCGATCGTGAAAAAGACCTCTCCCAAAGGTATGCTGGAGATGTCGATCGTTGAAAATTTACAAAGATCAGATTTGAATCCTCTGGAGCGGGCACATTCACTAAACAGGTTGATTACCGAGTTTAGGTTAACACCAGGTCAAGTGGCCAAGAGAGTGGGTAAATCACCATCCTACATCAGCAACTCGATTAAATTACTGAAGCTTCCAGATGCTCTTAAAGACGGTCTTCTTTCCGGGTTAATAACCGAAGGCCACGCCAGAGCTCTGCAAACACTCGACAATAGTAAGCAACTAGTTGAAGCATATAAGCAGGTATTAAAGGAAAGTGCCTCGGTTAGGCGAGCGGAAGAAATCGCTAGAATGATGCGGGCAGCCGTTCGACCGCCAGAGAAAAAAATTGGAGTTGAGCATTTAATTGTCAGCAAAGAGATCGAAAACTGGGAAAAAAATATGCTCAAACGGCTGGGGGACAACTCAAAAATCAAGCTTAGACGCAGTAGTCGGCAAACCGAGGTTCGTATCACTCTCAAAGGTTCGCCAGACGAAACCCAATGGATTCTTGACCAAATTGCCAAAATTACCGGTCAAACAGAATAAAATTAAACAAGGCAAATAAGACTACTAGAGCAGCGGTGGCTTTTGTTTTTTGTGTAAAATACCTTTTGAAAAATTTCTTTGGCTAACGAATTTTGTGACATTTTAGGTTGCCTGGCATTTGGCATAGTGGTCAATGGTAAAATACGTAGGCAACTTCGAGAGGTTGAATGGTGGTACTAGCTCAGTTGGTTAGAGCGCCGCTCTGTGGAAGCGGAGGTCGCCGGTTCGAGTCCGGTGTACCACCCAAACTTTGCCAAAATTTTTAATGAATGAATATCTAACTTAATCCAAAATTAAGCAGATGATTTTCTGAAATTTTGCATATAAAACCAAACTATTTCCTGATAAAACGGTTGGATGAAATTACTTTCCCTGAATGTGGCCTTGTTTGAAAAAAATAACGATAAGTTAAAGCAATGAATAAGGCACGATACTTTCCGGAATGGAAAGGTAATCGTGAAAGTAGTTCAGTCGACAAGAATTCGTAGAAACATTGAGATGTTTTCTGGAAACAGCCAGTATGATTGGCTGATGAAAACGCTT
>Ga0334892_1001450_pt1 | contig 20186 bp, 21 predicted proteins | sample GraSluR3_MG_4_FD_207213 | JGI IMG/M metagenome (GOLD analysis project Ga0334892, IMG submission 207213) | Sludge microbial communities from methane-producing bioreactor in Wageningen University, Netherlands - Granular Sludge_15_04-R3 | ecosystem: Engineered > Bioreactor > Anaerobic >...
CGAAATCAGGCTGGATATTGCTCGTTTTCGCGGTACATGAGGAGCACCCCAACAATCTCATGCCAGTTGCTGCGGTGAGCAAGTCTTTGGTGTGAAAACCGGAAATATCGACTTTTTCAACGGCCTGATAGCTCTCAACACATCCTTATGCGCCTTCCCGAACATCTCCGCCACCTTGAGGCTCGTAGTCATGGCTTTGTCGTCCTGAAGCATCACAAGGGAGTTGCTCACAGTCGCAGTATTCATCAGTTTTCTCCTTCACGTTCTTAATGTTCAAAAATAAAGAAAGGCTGGCGAGGATCATCGTCCTCAACCAGCCTTCGGTGTTGTATCGTCTATGTGACTATGGAATCAAAAGTGCTCTTGTTTCTTTAAGATGCCCTTGTCAGGTTAGTCCTCTTTCGAACTTTCAATCGCAATCTTGCGGGATTCCGTTTCAATGGCCTTGTTTCGCGGCATGGTGATTCGCAACACGCCCTTGTTCAACTTGGCGTTTATGCCTTCCTTGTCCGCATCATCAGGGACATTGAGCACCCGACGGAAGGAACCGTAAGAGCGTTCAACTCGGTAGTAGCCCTTTTCTTCTGTTTTCTCTTCATGCTTCTTTTCGGCAGAGAGAATCAGCACGTCGTCTTTCAGCTCAACAGACAGGTCTTTCTCTTCGATGCCGGGAAGATCCACTTCAACAACGTACTCTTTGTCAGTGCCGTAAATATCGACTTTCGGCTTGATGGCAGACTTGCCAAGCATCGGGCTGGCAGCGTCGAACAAGCGGCGAGGCGAAGGCATTCCAAAGCCAGAGAACATCGAATCAACCATACGGTCGAATTCTGCGTGGAAATGGTCAAGCGGAGAAGCGTATTCCCTTGCTCCCCGTTCCGTCTGCTTAACCGGAAGGGTCTTTTCCTGTTCGCTTTCCTTCTTAAACCAGTTCCATGGATTCAGCTTAGAAACCATCATAGCGTCCTCCTTGAAGAGTTTAAAATTATGGTCAGCACAGCATGAATAAATCTAAAGAACGACGTGTCAAGATAGAGTCGCAAAAATTGCGCAACATGCGAGTAGTACACTGTAAAACAGAATAGATAGCCTCTGTTTATGCCAAATGGGATTCAGGCTGGCTGTGAAATATAAAGGCTGGCCAAGGGGAACTCTCGACCAGCCTTTTCAATTCGTTGCCTGCCTCTTCGCCTATATGACTGGCAAGCTCGTTACCTTCTCATGGCTGCCAGCTTGCAATTCCGCAGAGTACAAATCGTCACATTCTTTTTGTTTCATTATATCGGCTAATTCCCGCAGGCATGAAGGCGTTATGACTTTCTTCTGAACGTATTCGTCATTCCTAATTCCCTGACGGAACCAAGCATCAAGAGCGAGGAATGCCTCTTTCCTGTAGCGGGTGAGTTGTGGTTGGACTTCGGGACGAACCCGTTTGATGTTCACGAGCCAGCCAGATAACATTTCAACTGGGAGCATCGTGTATTTTCTCCGCTGTCTTGAGCCGGGAAGCTGCGTTGCCATTTCCACTACGTTACTTGAAAGCAATGGGTCTGCTTTGATTTTTCTGAATTGGCGAGGCCAGCTTATTCCAAGGGATTCGCAAAAGTGCCTTGGCGAGAAGTAACGCCGTTCATCCTCGGCGACTGCTGCAAGAATGGGACTGCCACAAATGGTTACAGTTTCGAATCGTACAATCTGATTGGCAATGGCTTTGGTGTTGGTCATGGTCCTCTCCTGTGATTTTACTTGCTGGAATTTGCGTGAATTTCGCCTGCTAAGAACGAAAAAAGAGCCGGGCAAGGCAAAGGCTTTATCCGGCTCTTTTCATTCGTTATGCGGCGAATTTGAGCGATTTATCTAGAAGTCCAGTTCGTCAAAGAATCGCTCGTGCGCATGTTCGAAACCTCTTCGCATGGTCAGCTTGCCATCGAGATACAGCTCAACCATCTTCTCTTTGCCACCATCAAGGGCAATGATGGTCACAAAGCCTCTGAATGGGCTAATGCGCTCTGCGAAGAACTTGTCTCTGAACTTGCCGCGCACCCTGTACACGCCACCGGAACGCCGCAGGTATCCAGCTCTCATCAGGTCTTCCTTGACCTTCATGCTGTTCACGCCGTGAAGCGTCCTCGCGAACTGGACAACGCTCAACTGGCGGTCGGCGAAGCAGGTTTCATAGACCTTGGCCTTGGGTCTCAGTGTGGCATTTTCCGCTTCCAGTTCTATGCGCTGTTCACGTTCTTCTGCCCACGCTATTGCAGCTTCAGCAGGGCTTTCGAAATCAGGCAATCCAAGGGCTTCGAGTGCATCTTCTTCATACCGAAGTCCCTTTCTGAACCACAGGTCCAGAGCATGGTAGGCTTCAGCGCGAAACAGATTCAGCTTGTCTTGGAGTTCAGGGCGAACCTTCTTGATTGTGAACAGCCAGCCATTGGCGAACTCAATGGGGAGCATGGAAGTTTTATAGTTCTTCCCATCACGAGCAGTCGTGGCCATTTCGGCCACAACTGACGAAAGCACGTCATCCTCCATGATTTTCTTACGCTGACGTGACCAAGTGATACCCAAAGCATCACACACATGGCGCGGCGAGAAGTACGCCTTGTCATCCTCGGTGACAGCGGCAAGGATGTATTCGCCGCAGACAGCGACTTCTTCATGACGGACAGGGATGAGGGTTTCTTTAGTCATCTTAAATTCTCCTTTCGAATGGAATTTTGAAATAAGAAAAGGCTGGCGAGAATTCTCTCAACCAGCCTTCATGTTTGGGGTTTTCCTAAGTGTTTCCACAGTGCCGTTGACACAGTTTGCCTTGGGGCGTCATGCGGCGGTGATAGTCCGTTTTGAAAACACTTAGCTTTGATGCGTAATTGACTGCGTGTCATAGCTTTTTCCTTTGGGTTAGACGTCAATAATTGGGCCTAAGTCGCTGGTGTCATTCGAATAAGCCTTGAAAGTGCTGGTCGTGAATGTCGGCATAAATTGACCTTGCAGGGCAGCTTCAAGCTTGTCTGCCAACTCTCGCAAGATGTCGGGGCATTCAATGCCGTCATCTTCGCGCGCCAGCTCAATGATCTGTTTTGCCTTCTGGATTATGCTTTCATCCGTGTCCGTGGGCTTCATCATGAAGTACGCACCATGTTTCCGAATCAAGGGCAGGACTTCCTTCCGCACCCATCTTTGAAAAGCCATGGCTTCAGGTTTTCGGCTTTGGAATATGAGCGTGTACAGGCCGGATTCGTTGATAATCAGCAGCGGCTTTCCGGGCTTCATTCCGAGGGCGGTTCTTGGAAGATGCTTTTTCATGTCGTCGTCCAAGTAGCGCACTGAATCCCTCGGCTTGAGACCTAGGTGCTTGCAAACATCCATTGCGACAAACCAGAGTTCGCCGTCTTCATCCACGATGGTTCGGGCATCAATCATACCGTTGAGGGTGAGTGTGCGGATTTCACCCATGAGTATGTCCTCCTTGAGTTTGGGGGTTGTTCCGGTTGTTAGTGCAACCTAAATGATAACATTCCGATTTTTATTGAGATTTGACTTCACTGCTTTCGCTTCTGCAAACGCAAAAAAGGCTGGCTAAGGAATATTCCTCAACCAGCCTTGGGCTATGTGTTTTGTAGGTCGTAAAAACTAATCGTATGACAGCATGTCTTCTACCGTTTTAGCTTTGATGAACCGCGCGGGATTATCGGCGTGTTCGGCGAGAACGGCGAAGTGTTCTTTGCCGCACTTGATCTTTGCCCCCTCGTGATGACGAAGATCATCCCACCAGAGGCTGCCCTTTGTTTCTACGACCAGATAGAGCTTCTCATGTCCGTCTTCCTCGACAAGGACGGCCCAGTCCGGGTTGTAGGTGCCAAGCGGGGTAGGAACTTTGAACCAGCCGGGGAGCTTGGCGTACACTTTGACTGATTCGTTCTTTTCCAGTGCTTGGGCAAATTGCTGTTCAACTCCGGCAGAATCATACACGACGCGTTCGTAAACGGACTTTTGCACCTCAACGGTATTCTTGAGGTATCCGGTCAGCTCTTCTTTCTCAAAGAGTTCCTGCGCGTAGTAGTATTCGTCGCCGATTCTGCGGTACTTGATGCCTTCCACAAGAGCCAAACGCTTTGTCCGGTTGATAGCCTCTGCCGCCAGCTGAATGAATTCCTGAGGGTTACGTTTGAAATCGTTCAGTCTTCGGCAAGACGTGAGAATGCGGACGATGCTTTTTCGCGTCAACTGCGTCTTGTCCTGCAAATCGGTGAGTATGTCCGGCAATTCGATGTCGGACTCATTTATCGTCGTGTACTGGCTAACAGCTTTTTCATCTGCCTCAATACCGCCCTCACCAATCGCCAGATTCGCGTTTCTGAACCGTGCCCTTGTCTTGGTTATGGGCGGCCCTTCAAGGATGGCTTTCGCGCAATCCTGAATCAACTTCTCATTGTCGAAATCGACACGATAGGTCGTCTTGTGCTTGATGCGCTCCCAAAGCTCTTGGAACTCAGGACTTAGCAGTCGCTCTTTGTTTGGCTTTACCGTGATACGGTCGTCGGCGTTTTTAATGTCGAGCCTGCCAGCCAGCTTTCGAAGAACAGAAGATATAGCGTCCAGTTCTGGCTTGAATTCTTCAGGAAGTTCAAGCGTCTTCTCTTTCAAAGCCGTCCGCAGAGTGTCCTGCACCTTGCCATTTTTATCGATGAACTCTTTCTCTTTGAGGATGTGCCAAAGCTCTTCCGACTTCTTGAAGCCAAGGGGGTGAAGCTCTCCATCTGCTCCTTGGACGGGGATATTGGCAAACTGGTGCTTTTCAACAATACCAAAGCGGATTCCGGCGTCCTCTTCGATTTCCTTTTGGAGCGTTTCCGCAAACTGTTCATAGCTTTCGTTAGCAATGACCGTCAGTGTGTTTACGTCAAAGCCCCTAAGCCGTTGGCCGTCCTGATTGACGCAAAGGCGAAGCCCTCGCCCAATGGACTGCCTTCTTGCCAATTCAGTTCCCATGTCTCTCAACACGCAAATCTGAAAGACGTTGGGGTTATCCCAGCCTTCACGGAGCGCAGAGTGCGAGAAAATGAACTTGAGCTTTGAGGTGAAACTCAAAAGCTTTTCCTTGTCTCGCATGATCAGGTTGTACGCCCTTTCTGCATTGTCGCGGTTGGTCTGGTTGTTTTCGGCTGTGTCGGTCAGCTTGCCTTTCTTGTCGATGGAAAAGTAGCCGTTGTGGACTTCCGTAGCATCGGATTCAAGATCGATACCCTCAAAGAGCGTGCGGTAATCGTCGCTATGTGCCAGCTTGCGATACTCTTCTTCAAATATCTTGGCATACTTGCCTTGAATCTCGTTCCCGTCTTCATCGTATTGGCGGTAAAATTCAACCTTGTCGATGAAGAACAGGCTGAGCACTTTCACTCTGTGACCGAGCGCGGCAAAGCGAAGTTCCTTATCAAGGTGCTCCTTGATCGTGCGGCGGATCATAAGGCGTTTGATGTCGTCTTGATTGACTCCACCAATTTCATCGTCGGGATACAGGACATGCTCACCGTTAGGCACGCTCAGCTCAATGGACTGATTTCCTTTGCCGCAGTTGATCGTGCCGATGCGGAAGTTTTCATAAATGGCGCGACCTGTTTCTTGCTCCAAATCGTCGCCATCCTGAACGGTGATGATCTGAGGACGGACAGATTTACCACTTTGGATATGGACTTCGATTTTGGCGGAAATGACACCACCCTTGTTCTGCGTAGAAATAAGCTTGACGTAAGGCTTATTGTAACCGCCATCAATTTCAAGCGAAGCGACTTCAATCTGTTTAACAAGCTGCTTTTCGTAAGCATCAACAGCATCGAGACGATACACCATGTGATGTTTATCCACGTGGGTGGCAGAATAACGCAACGTGCAGAGCGGATTCATTGCTTCAAGGGCTTTCTTGCCTTGGCCCTTCAAGCCACCATCAACGCTTTGCGGTTCATCGACAATAATGACTGGGTGTGTATCCTTCACAAGGTCGATGGGCTTATCTCCGCCTGTCTTCTCACTTTCCTTGTAGAGGTTGTTGACGTCCTTTTTATTGATTGCACCGACAGTCACAACCATGATCTGAACGTTGGGACTTGTCGCGAAGTTGCGAACTTGTCCCATCTTCGATGAATCATAAGAAAAATAGTCATATCCCTTCGATTCGGGATAGAGATTCTCGAAGTGATCTCTCGTAATCTGAAGCGTTTTGTAGACGCCTTCCTTGATGGCCACTGAAGGCACAACAATGACGAACTTTGTGAATCCGTAGCGCTTATTCAGCTCAAAAATTGTGCGGAGATAGACGTAGGTCTTGCCTGTTCCGGTCTCCATTTCGACAGTGAAGTCGCCGCTGGTCAGTGACTCCGTTGGGCGTAGACCGTTCCTCAGCTGAATAGCGTTGAGGTTCTCCTGAAGTTCGTCATCGAGAAGTTCAAGCCTGTTACCAATACCCTTGTCAGATTCAATCATGCCCTTGGCATACGTCTTGGAAACGGAGAACAGAGAGGCGTTGCGCTCCTGCCCTTTGAATATGTCAGTAACAGCACGTATAGCATCAAGCTGATAGTCAAGGTTATCTTCGAAGTGAAGTTTCATACTGGTCTCCACTACAGACTACGGACGTGCTTGATACCACTTTGTTCCAAAATGGCAGTCATGTTAACCTTAGCTACATCATTTTCAAATGCGCTATCACGAAAAACAACTTGAGTTTCAACATCTGGAGCCAGTTCGTTTCGCCAGTCTGCAATACCTTGAGCAATAACTTCGATTTCTTCTTTTGTTATTTTTTTATCCAAACAGGCGAAAAGTACACCAAAGCCCACACTAAATACTTTTTTGCCAGCAATTGAGCGCTCTTCAATAGGAGCCGCAAGGTCTATACCGCGCTTTAGAAGAAGTTCATAAAGGACATCTTGTGGTGTGCGGCCAGGTACAAAGTGTTCTTCGCTGCTTAAAATATATTGATCAAAGTCTCTAACCTCCGGGTTCCACTCTTTCAAGTTACTATTGTCTAGCTTAAATGTTTTAAATCCAAGATCAAATTCATGCCTTTTCCTGCCAAGACTTTCAGCATAATTAACTATTCTTTTTCTACTGAGTTCTGCAATGTTTTTAAAACCATTTTTATATGCTTCTGTTTTAGGATCACAAGGCTCTGGAAGTTGCACCATGATGAATCTTCTATTGCCAGAGTCTTCAATGTTTATGTCGATAACAGCTTGCGCTGTTGTGGAAGAACCTGCAAAGAAGTCAAGGACTATATCATCTTTCCCGGAAGACAATAATAACATGCGTTTAATAAGACGTGTTGGCTTGGGATTGTTGAATATGCCTCCAAGATGTAATTTTTTTAACTCATTGTTTGCTTCATGGTTATGGCCAACCTCATCATATCCCCACAAAGTAACAGGTGTTACTCCGCTTTTGACTTCAGATAAAAAACTCTTTCTGGATGGTGTTTGATTACCATCTACTCCAAAGTATATCTCATTATTAGCGTCCATTTCTTGCATCGTAGCATCATTATATCTTCTAAATGTTCCACGTGGCGGCTGCCAAGTGACTCCATTTCTAAATGTATAAGGCGATGTATTTGTTCCACTTTTTGCATGTAGCGGGGTTGCTTTCCAAATGCCTTTAGGATGATTGTCAGGATTTGTGTATGCAGACAATTGATCCGAATTTCGGGGCAACAAATTGAGCTCTGTAATTTGCTTGTTTTTTGCGTAACACAGAATATGATCATGGTTGTCCGAGAACCATTTAGCGTCATTAGATCTTGTATATTTTTTTTGCCAAATAATATTTGCAATAAAATTTTCTTCGCCGAAAACTAAGTCTGCAAGACATCGAAGATTTCCGACTTCACCATCATCGATACTGATAAATATTACACCGTCGTCTTTAAGAAGAGACCTCGCAATTTTAAGCCTTGGATACATCATGCAGAGCCAATTCGTGTGGAATCGCCCGGAACTTTCCGTATTTGAAGAAAATTTCATATTCTCATCAGAAATTTGCCCTGTATATTTTAAGTATGTTTCTAAATCATCCTTAAATTTATCTGGATAGATAAACTCTTTTCCAGTATTGTAAGGAGGATCAATATAAATCATCTTTACTTTATTTGCATAGCTCTTCTGCAAGAGCTTCAGAACCTCTAGATTGTCACCCTCGATAAACAAATTTTGCGTTGTATCCCAATCCACACTCTCTTCAGGGCAAGGTCGCAGGGTTCCCATTGATGGGGTCAAAGCTATTTGGCGAGCTTTTTTCTTCCCAAACCAGTTGAGGCCATATTTCTCTTCACCTTCGGCAACTTTGTCACCCAGAAGTTGCCGCAACACATCAAAGTCAATTCCGTCTTCGGTAAAGGCTTCAGGGAATGCTTTTTTCAATACCTCGATATTTTCATCGACAACGTTCATGCTTTGTCCATCACTTGGCGTCATTTTCTGCATTTGAGTACCCTCTAAAGCTGTGAAGTAATCACTTTGATTTGATTCTTGATTTCATTGCACCGCGTGTTCAACTGAACCTGAGTGCCCATATTCTTTTCTTTTTTCAGCTGATTGCGCACACCAGCCAGTTCCTTTTCAAGCTCCTCAAGCCTTTGCAACGCTGAGGCACGATCAGGGGCTTTGCCTCCTTCCTGAGCCAACAGGGTATATTCCCCTGTGTGTGAGGCGCACTTGAAGGCAATGATGCGATTTACCGCATCCGTGTAAAAATCGTACAGATTCTGGAAGGAGAAGGTCGCTGCATGAAGCTGTTTGAGGAAGTTTTGCTGCCACTCTTCTGGTGAGGCTAAGGAAAACCAGCCTGTTTCGTGCGCTTCTTCAATGACCAGCTTTGATTGATCTGCCTTATTAATTCTTTTGAACGCGGCATTGATGCAAATATCATCATTGCACGACGCCACTATAACTACAGGATAGGGTATTGCCTTCTGTATGACATCTGCTATGCGCGAGACACGCTTGCCAGACGAAAGTGCTACATGGAGAATTTGAATCTCCTCATATTCGTTTTCGTCATCCCGGTAGGCTTGAATGTTCGAACTCGAAGGGGAAAGGCTGTTTCTGATTTCTATAAAATCAATATCTTCCTGAAACGCCTTCTTATCCGTCGCATTCAACTGGCCGTTCTCGTAAAACAGCTTTTTGAAAATCCGTTTTCCAACCTCGCTGGAGCGGGGAAGAGCAAGGTGCTCGAAAAACTCCGCAATGGACTTGGGGTAACTCATTTGCCCTCCACGATCATATAGCTGATTACTTCGAAGTCTTCCATGCCTTTGAAGCTCTGCTTGGAGAAGTTCGTTCCGCCCCTGCTAAACAAGCTTTCAACGCCTTTTTCTTCTGCCTTACCGACGATGCTTGTAACTGCGTTCTCAAGCAGATTGCAGTAATGTCGCATGTCCTTACCAGACTGCGTTCGGCGGTTAAAATCTTCGAGCAACGCGCTGTCTGGCTTTTTGTGCGTCACGCCCTGCTTTTTGAGGATGTCGAGCACCTTCTTGGCCTGTGTGAACCCCAATGTGACGTCACCGTCGTCAGACACATAGGTCACATAAAACGGCGCAAGGGCGTACCCATCGTCACTTGGTTCGTCCTTTTTGCTTTTCAGGCAGAAAATAACGCCGGGTTCGAGACCATCCGCAGCGAGGTCTGATTCCAGCCTTGAAATGGCAAAAAGGCCATGAGGAGCACTTTCCAGCTGGCTGGCGTTGTCTTTCAGATATGCGGACAAATCCATTTTGAAGTCGTTGAGCGTCATGTCCGTAATAGTCACGCCGCTTGACAGGTCTTCCAAATCAACGACTGTTTCTTGCAGCTTCTGGAGCTGCTTCCTTCGGTACTCCAAGTCGTTCATATGCGATGCGCCATCCTGCTCGATGACGTTCTCCTCGCCTGTAGCGGATATGTCCAGCAACACCATTCGGCCACTTACACGCGCTTCAAGGTTGATGTATTCATCAAGCTCCATGTTGGGCCAGTAGTTAACAAGCTGGATGCGCTTGTTCTTGGAGCCAAGGCGATCAATTCGACCAAATCGCTGGATGATGCGGACCGGGTTCCAGTGAATGTCATAGTTCACAAGGAAGTCGCAGTCTTGCAGGTTCTGGCCTTCTGAAATGCAGTCCGTTGCTATGAGAATGTCAATTTCATCACTTACGGTATCATCAATCTTGCTTCGTTCTTTTGACACAGGGGAAAACGCTGCAAGCAAGGCGTCAAAATCAGAACGAACCGATTGCAAGGTGGACTTGTTTGCACCACCGCCAGTGATGAGGGCGGTATGAATCCCCAAGCTGGTCTTTGCCCATGAAGCTATGTGTTCGAACAGGTAGGAAGCAGTGTCAGCAAATGCAGTGAATATGATGACCTTCTTGTTCCCGGCGTTGATAGGCTCCTGACATTTGGCCGTGATCTGGCTTTTCAGGTTGTCCAGCTTGGCGTCTCGATTGGACGTTACAGCACGGGAAACGGCGAGCAACCGCTCAAGCTTCTCCTTGTCGTCTTCAAGGTCTTGTTTCCAGCGAATCTGGTCCAAGTCCTTAATAAGAACCTTGACCTTGCGGCCAATCAGGAAGTCATCAAATTCAGGAGAATCAACTTCAATATCCTCAATGCTCAACTCCTCAATCTCGCTGCCGTTGTGTTCGTCCAGCTTCTGAAGAAGGTTCGTGACCTCCCTGAGGAGCTTTTCCAGCGTGAGGCTAAAGGAATTGATGGAGCTTTCCATGCGCTTGAGCAGGTTCACCCGCATCAAATGAACAAGGCTTTGTTCACGGTCAACCTGCCTAAAAACGGATTTACCGTCCTTCATGAGGGTATCGTACTTGCGGTCGTACTCATTCCGCTTTTCCATACGGACGTACTTCAGCGGCGAGTATGCGCTCAAATTGAGCCGTCTGATTGTGCGGTTTATGTCGCGCAGTGCCGGAAATTCGTTGTTCAGGTCTATGTCGGCTTTGATATTGATCGGGGTTAACCGCTCCGGGAATTCGCCGATTTCCGCAACATCATAATATTTTTCAATGTGCTTGCGGGAACGGGCAATGGTCAGCATGTCCAAAAGCTTGAAATAGTCAAAGTTGAGGCTATCAAGCAGCTTTTCGGCGGTGCGCTCTTCCTCGGACAGCTTTTGCCATTGGTTGAATTTGGTCTGAGCCTTACGGAGCGTATCTTCAATGCTCGTAATGCCGTTATCAGCAAAGGCCGCATCAAAACCTTCCGTGATGAACGCAACCTGATTCTTCAGGTCATTCATCCGATTGTTGACTGGGGTGGCTGACAGCATCAGCACCTTGGTCTTCACACCGGAGCGAATGATGTCTGTCATGAGGCGGGAGTAGCGGGTCAGGCCGTTGTCTGACTTGGTGTTGTTCCTGAAGTTGTGGGATTCATCAATGACAACAAGGTCATAATTGCCCCAGTTGATCGTTTCAAGATTGATCTCGCCGGATTTGCCCGTCCTTCGAGTTAAATCGGTGTGGTTGAGAACATCGTAATTGAAACGGTCTGTTGCCAACAAATTGCGTTTGTCGTTGATAGTGTAAATGCTCCAGTTATCACGGAGCTTCTTGGGGCAAAGGACAAGAACCCTGTCATTACGGAGTTCGTAGTATTTGATCACCGCAAGGGCTTCAAACGTCTTACCAAGGCCGACGCTATCGGCTATGATGCAGCCGTTATACTTCTCAAGCTTATCAATAGCTCCCAGCACACCGTCTCGCTGAAACTTGTACAGCTTATTCCAAACGATTGTGTCGTGGAATCCAGTTTTTGTTTTGACGATGTTTTCTTCGTCAATATCATCCAGCAAGTCATTGAAAATATTGTAGAGCGTGAGGAAGTATATAAATTCTGGAGAGTTGCCTTTGTAGAGCGTTTCAAGGCCGTTCACGATGGTGCTTGTCGCATCTTCCGTGAGGCCAGTGTCGCGCCAAAGCGTTTCAAACCAGCTCAAAAGTGGGCTGACATTGGGCGCACCGGACACGCACATATTCATGTGATGGCGGTCTGACTCTGCAAAGCCTAGCCCTTCACACGTAAAAGCGGAGCTGCCCTGAATTGCCAACGGGGAAGGCTTGCCGTCCACAACAAACAGGTTCTGCCCAAGTGCCGCAGGATTCTTTACCAAGCGGATTTGGGCTTTTTTCTTAATCCATTCAGCACACTCACGAGCTATATAACTTTGGTTCAGCTGGTTACGGAAACGAGTTTCGAATTCGTCACCTGCTAAAAGCTGGGACAAGGAGCCGTCCTGCCCGTTGCAGGAGAGAAGAAGACGGGCTTTGGACACCTTGCTGATACTTTTTTTGAGGGCATCAAAACCAAATATTGAAAATGCGTTGGAAATGACGGCCAGCTCTGACTGCTTATCAATGCTTTGCAGGAGCGTTTCGCCAACTTTTCCATGCTTCTTGTTATCTAAAAACATGCGTGCTTGCCTTTGTGCTGAATGGACTCAACGGTTATCTAATAACCAGACCGGGTAGTTACCAAAATGCTTGGCTTTCAGCAACGATCAGGCAAGGGCTTTGGCGGGAATCGGATAGCTTGTAGCGCGGGTTAGGGAAGGAGCTAAACGCATTCTGACAACTGCTATGTGTTTACACGTCATCAAAACGCGAACGCTGACTGAAATGGCGCGCGGCTCCGCTATAAGCAGGGCCATCATCCTGAACGGACAAGAGCAGTTAAACAAACGCCAGATTGCGACTCTAAGGAACGATTTGTTGTGGACATGGGGCGTCGATCAGTCAGTCGCAGTTCAAGGGCTGGAATCCACTCGTTCTTCTGAAGCGATTTCTCTGATGCAAAATCTTGACCAAGCGTGATTCATTAGCTACAAAGGCATGGTACACACTCTTTCACTGAAAACGGGATATAACCCTGTAATTTCAGCATGTTGGAGATCTTGGGATTCCCACCAGTGAAATCCCACCCTCTCCGCCATATTTCCATAAAATATCGTCCAAAGTGACACAGAAAGCCCCGTAAATACGGGGTTTTTTGTTAGCCTAGCGTCACATACTGTAAAATACCGTCCATTGACATCCGGGGGCATTTGGGGGCAAAAATGGGGGCAAATGGGAAAAGGTAGTCCGCAACGGGGCAAGGTTGCCCCCAGAAACGTACAGGGGGTTGCCCCATGCCGTTAACCGATGTTCAAATTCGCAATGCCAAGCCAGGAAGCAAGCCGCGCCGCCTGTGGGACGGTAACGGCCTCTACCTTGAAGTGATGCCCTCCGGGTCCAAGCTGTGGCGTTTTAAGTACCGTTTTGCTGGCAAGGAGAAGCGTTTGAGCTTAGGGGCATACCCGACCGTCCCTCTGTCCAGCTTCGACGAAGACACGAAGGGAGCGCGGCAGGAATGTGCCCGCCTTAAGGGTGTACTCGCCAGAGGCATAGACCCTGCGGACGAACGCAAGCGCGAAGAGGCCCAACGACAAGCCGCTGCGGAAACCTTTGAGGCCATTGCCAGAGAATGGTTCGTTCGATTCAAGCACACGCTGTCACCGGCTTACGCAGTAGAGGTGCTGCGGCGCTTAGAATCCGACGTATTCCCCTGGATCGGGGCAATGCAAATGCAGGACATCTCCGCTCCGACCCTCTTATCGGTTGTACGCCGCATTGAGGACCGGGGCGCGGCTGAGACGGCCCGTCGCCAGCTTCAAAAAATAAGCCAAGTATACGCCTTCGCCATTGCGACAGGCCGTGCCGAACGCAACCCTGCCCAAGACCTTAAAGGGGCTGTTCCTCCACCTAACAGAAAGCACTTTGCGGCCATAACCGACGTGCGCGAAGTCGGAGCGTTTATGAACGCTCTGGACGGCTATCAAGGCCAACATACCACTCGCTGCGCCCTGCGCCTCGCACCGCTTGTTTTCGTGCGCCCTGGCGAACTCCGCAAGTCTGAGTGGAGCGAGTTTGAACTGGAAGGCAAGACACCCACCTGGAGGATCCCTCCTGAAAAGATGAAGATGCGCCGTCCTCACCTTGTCCCGCTCTCCCGGCAAGCCGTTCACGTGTTGGCGGACCTCTACCCGTTGACCGGATCGGGAAAGTACCTGTTCCCCGGCAACCGAGGCGACAAGCCTATTTCAGCGAACACCTTGAACGCGGCCTTAAGGTATCTCGGCATAACCCGTGAGCAAATGACAACCCACGGATTTCGGGCAATGGCCAGCACCTTGTTGAACGAGACCGGCTGGCCGCCAGACGTGATCGAGGCGCAACTGGCCCACGCACCGAAGAACGCCATTCGAGCGGTATACAACCGCTCTCAATATCTCCCCCAGCGCCGCGAAATGATGCAAAGCTGGGCTGACTTCCTCGACAGGCTGAAAAAGGACGCAGACGGCAAGGTAGTGCCGTTATTCAAGCAAGCATAAAGCCCATACCGGGCAGAAATAGAACGGCCCGGCGGGGTGGTACCAGCACCCTGCCGAGCCTAACCACAACCGTACTCAGGAGGTGCGATCATGGCTGAAATCCGAGTAAGAGAATCCGGCTTATTCCGCAAGTTTTTTGGCAATCCTGCCCCAAAACAGTCTGCCCCGCGCATCGCATGGGCCATTGACGCGGACACGTTGACGCAAGCCGTTTTCGGCCTTGACGGCGACGACTGCGACCCTGCCCTTGCCGGACTGGACCCGCACGAAAAGCGCGAGCTTTCCCGGCGCATAGAGACCCGGCTTCATGCCTTGGGCTGGGCGGTCGAATTTGGCCGTGGCGGCGTCGGCTACCAGGGCCATGAGCCTTTCCGCAAGCTGCGGGAAATATCCGAAACCGGCGGCGTGTTCTTCCGGCACATCGTGGACATGATCGACCGCTGCCATGACTACGCGGAGGCAAAGAAACGCCTTGGACGCGCTGCGTTGTACCCGTGGCCGATCAAGGAGGTGGCCGACCGACTCGCAGAGAAGTTTCGAGCGGCCAACGCCTAGCAGGATGAATATGACCTACGCCCCCTGGCTTCGGCTGGGGGGATTTTTTTCTAGAGATTGTCTATTGACATCTAATGCCAGTTGATTTAATATAGAATTTGTGAATTGAAGGTGGTTCACACATAGCCGCGTAAGAGCCCAGAGAGCCTTGTCGCATAATGGACAGGGAGGCAGTGGTCGAACTCTTTGGGGGGTAGCGCAAAATACGGTAGCAAGCAGAAGCTCCCGGGCAAACAGTATAAACTGTTAGTCCGGGGTTTTTTTTACCCCGGAAAGGGGTAGAAAATGACTGTGGATTCCCTCCCCTCTACAGGATTTTTGCGAGATAAGCAGATCCTTGAAATCATTCCAATATGCCGAGCAACTCTTTGGAGTTGGACTAAAGACGGAAAGTTTCCCAAGCCTGTCAAACTCGGTCCTCGCACTACGGCATGGCCAGCCGCAGCCGTCCGCGAATGGATGGAGGAGCGCACCCAGGAAGGCGAGGCGGCGTAGCCATGTCCACCTATCACACCGCGACGGTGCGCGATTATGACCGGGAATGATTACCGAGGCTTCCAGTGGACTACTCCGACGTGCGGGCGGCACTTCAAGCTGTTGCCCAATTCAATCGTTGCGATTGATGGGCCGAATGGCCCGGAGCCGTCAATGTGGGCGAACCTTGGCCGGTCAGCGCAAGCGGTTCTGCCGGTCCTCCTGCGCCATACCGATGAACGCGGAAAGGCTTATCCGGGCGAAGGAAGGATTGCGGCTATGGCTGGCCTAACCAGAAAGACCGCACGACAGGCCGCCAGCGAGCTTGAAGATCGGGGTTTAATCGAAATCCGCAATCGGATTTCCCGGCAGGGTCGACGTTGCAAATCCTATCAGTTCAAGGTCGTACCCGGCGACGAAGGGCTACCAATGCCGTCCATCTTCATCGACGGCGGCAACTGGTCTGTACTGCGCCCAGCGGCAAAATCTCTTGCCGTGGCCTTTCGGCTTTTCGCCAAGCCCCGCCCCGACCTTGACCCGGATTTCGATGAAGACATCCACAACCACGGCTCGTGGCTTGGTGAAGATTACGAAGACTGGCGCGAGTATCTGGAACAGCGGACTTTCGATTTCTGCAATGCCGAGCCTAGCGTCCTACGCGACTTTGCCGGGATTGGTCCCAGGACATACTCCGCAGCGCTTGCCGACCTTGAAGAGCATTCTTTTCTCGCCCCCGATCCAGAACGAGATGACTACTGGCGTGTCATGGTTTGGCCCCAATACGTCAAAAAGGTTTCTTACCTCAACGCCAAGATCAGCGGGGAGGAGTGGTAGCCATGTTTGCACGAATTACCCCTAGACCGCACGGATTACCCCACAACAACGCGCAAATGATGTTTTTTAACGGTTCCAAACAGGCGCACGAATTACCCCCGAAGGATTTTCTTAAGGACATTCTTAAGGACAGGGAAGGACAGGTGCACAAACTTTTGTGCACGAGTGCGCCGTTTATTGGAGGTGCCGAATGATTGATTCCCAAACCAAACGGCAAGTGGAGAAGACCCTACGGTCAAATGGTTTCGGACAAGGCACGGCAAAGCGGATCATTTCGCTTATCGCTCCTGCCCTCGGAGGGAAAGAGCCGGTGGAGGGAAAAGGCAAAGAAGCCATGAAGGGGGAGCGCAGCAATGAAGATCATCGTCGATAACCGGGAGCAAACACCCCTCGATTTCACGCCCTACCCTTGCACCGTGGCGTCCGGGACGTTGGACACCGGCGATTACAGCTTGAATGGCTTGGGCCACCTTGTGGCGGTTGAGCGTAAGAGCGTTCCCGACCTCGTGGCGTCCGTCACCCGTGAGCGGTCCCGCTTCGAGCGTGAGCTGGCCCGTGCGCGTGGCCTGGACCTGTTCGCCGTGGTCATTGAGGGCACCTTTGAAGACGTGCGGTCCCACAACTACCGATCCCAGGCCAAGCCTCACGCCGTGTTGCAGAGCATAACCGCGTTCACGGTCCGTTACGGCGTCAACTGGATTTGGGCGGGCAATCCGGCGGGGGCTGCCTACTTCACCTATTGGGCCCTGGAAAAGTATCTGGCCGAGGCAGAGAAGCGTTTTCGGATGATCTTGAAGGCTGGGGGCGGGCTGGCAGCGAAAACGCCTCAGAAGGCCGCGTAGAGCGAATTTCACGGCACCGTAAATCTCGGAGGAGACACAGTATGACAACAAAAAACACCGGCACCCCCACCCCCAAGCGGAAAAAACGGTTGCGCCTGACTTCGGTTGAGAGCGTCCGCGCATACCTCGCTGGATGTCTGACTCGGCTTGAAAATGGCGAATTGGACGAAAATCAGACCAAGAGCCGCGCCTATGTCGCGCAAGTTTTGGTCAAGATTCTAGAGACTTCCGACCTTGAGAAGAGAATTGCGGCCTTGGAAGCCGCGCAGGAGGAACGATGAATCGAACATTCAAAAACCGGCTGGACCGGCTCGAACGCGCCCAGGAGGGCCGGGAACCCCTGGACCCCTGGCTCGTGGTCACTAAGGGCTTGAACGGTGTTTACGGCGTCGATGGCAAGCATTACGCCACGTTGGAGGAAGCCAAAGCCGCGCATCCTAATCGGTGTGGTGGTGTGGTGGTGCTGGAGGAAAAGGACTGCCGAATACCGCCCAAGGAGGTTCCCGATGCAGCGTAGTCTCACCCACCGCCTTGAGCGCCTGGAGGCCCAGGCCGAACCGCGAGACATGCCGTGCTTGTGGATGCTCCTGTCCGCGCCCGACGAGCTTATTAGCGAGGCCCACGGATGCGGTCGGTCTATCTCTCGTGCGCCTAACGAGACATGGCCGGAGTTTAAGGCCCGCGCTGAGGCAGAGCTTCACTGTCAATACTTGACCGGCACAAGCCCCATGACCACCGAGAGGTGGCAAGAGTGGGCCAACAACAACCCCGGCAACACCCCGCCGGAAGCCGCCTAGCGGCACAGGAGAAATTGTATGTTCACACGAGAAGTCAACGGATCGGCCGCCCGCGTCGTCGGGCCGACAATGAACGGGACTGTGCAACTCCCTGACCTGCTTGCATATGAGCAGGACGGCACCGTCAACGCTACCCAAAGCGGCATGGAAATCGGCCCTCTCGGAAGCCTCTTCGCTTCCATCCTGGCCGAGGTGCCCTCCGATGTGGGCCAGACCGCCGAGGACCGCGCACGCCGCCGCCAGAAGCAGTTTGCCAACCTGACTGATACCGATACCAAGTATGAGCGCGATGCTTGGCGCGGGACCTACGACGCAATCGCCGCCATCAGCGCCGAAGTGATGACACCGGCCTTTACGAACGCGGGCAGGACTGTCCGTGACCGCGACTTGATCCCGGAGCGGGCAATGGCGCGTGGAGTTGAAACCATTGTCACCGCCCTGGACGGCTTGAGCGAGAAGTTGCGAATCCTGTTCCTGGCTGGACCTGGCAAGCGTTTTGAGGGCGTCCAGAATGTGCTCGTCAACGCCGTGGCCCTGCCGGTGGCCGAGAATTATGAGGCGCTGCGTCGTGAAATGCGAGCGGCCGAGGTCCGTGCCCTGTTCCGCGATAAAAAGACCAAGGGCGAACAGGCGGCGTTCCTCAACGCCCTGAGCCTCAGCGAATCGTATGAGGGCTTGGCCGCCCTTGCCGATGACCCTATGGGCCGCCCTCTCGACCGGGAGTTTGAGCGAAGCACCCGCACCGCCCTGGCTCATAAGATTGACCCTGCCCTGAAATTCTGGCTCGACACTGAGCCAGGATTGCTTATCGGGATTGCCGGGCGCATTGACACACTCGTCGAGCTGATCTTTCAGACGGCGTGCCACTCGGTTTTGCAACGTCGTGGGAATCAATCCATCAAGTTCAACCGGCCCGACTGCGGACGCATCGCACGGGCCTACACTGAAAGTCTTGTGGCGGATTTCGACTTGGCGGCATAGTCCTCCGCCCGCGCTTCTCCAGCGTGGCAATGGGGCCAGTCTTGCTAACGCTAGGCTGGCCCTTTCTTTTGGGTGGCGGTAACCCTCTCCGCCATCCTTCCACCATAACCTTTTTGGGGGCAACTATGGGGGCAACAAAAAAAATGTGATTTTTTATTTCAATCAATTACCGATGGATAGATATAAAATCACACGGACACCCTCGCCATGAATGAGATAAGGTCTTGCGAAAGCAAGACCTTTTTTCGTTCTTGCGGAGGGAAAATGGCCGATTCGCTTTCAGCACAACCCGAACTCGGACCATTTTCGGACCACGCGCCCGAAATCGCCCGATTCAGTGTGCCGAAAGCATGAGTCACATCGTCTTCGAGGGCAGCACCCTTCACTTCCGCTACCGCATCCCGCAGCAGTTCCACTCCATCATCGGCCAACAAGTGGTCAAGATGAGCCTGAAGACCGACAACAAGCGTCTTGCCAACCAGCGGGCCGAGCGGTTAGCTGCGGCGGTCCGATCATTTTTCACCCTGTTGCCCGACACGGGCATGAACGCCCTCTCCACCGCAGTCAAATCCAAGCTCCGAGCCTTCCTCGGACAGTGTCTCTACGAGGACGAGGGCAAACGAGCCGTGCCACCTCTCGAAGACCGAACTCCGGTTCCTGCCCATTTCCCGAAAGATTGGCTTTGAACTCTGCTGAAAAGCGTCTTCTCTTGGACATTATTCTAAGTCCTCCTCACTGTTGGACTCCACCTTAATGACCTGTCCCAAAAACCGCTACCACCTCTTAGAGTTGCAGTATGACAACTCGTCATCAACAAGAGTATGTAAAAATTTACGATCGAAGAGCTTTTTGGCGGTTTCACAATCTTTATTTACAACCCAACCACCTTTTCCTGAATAGAATTCCTCTGGAACAACATATCCTACTCCGATTTGAGTTACGTAGTGCTCAAATGTTCTTTTGACCAAGTTCGCACCCAGCCCACTCCTTCACCCTGTCTCAGAAGGTACACTCTAGATTGGAGTAATATGATAGCTTTGATCATTTGATGATGGGGAACGACTTCAAAAATTACGGAGAGACGCTCTGCTATCTTCGCTACAGGTATACACTCCAAAGGTCCTGAAAATCTCCCAACAATTCAAATATTTTAATTGTTATCAGGGTGTTGAAAAATTCCCATCCTTGCTCCTGGACATAAAATTGACTTCGTCATGAACCGTCCTGTAGTTTCTTTGGAAGGAAACATGCTATTGATTAAATTGAGCTGACCCAGGAGATAAAAATG
>Ga0334892_1001451_pt1 | contig 20177 bp, 18 predicted proteins | sample GraSluR3_MG_4_FD_207213 | JGI IMG/M metagenome (GOLD analysis project Ga0334892, IMG submission 207213) | Sludge microbial communities from methane-producing bioreactor in Wageningen University, Netherlands - Granular Sludge_15_04-R3 | ecosystem: Engineered > Bioreactor > Anaerobic >...
CATTACCCCCACTCCTGCAGGAGAGGGAAAGACCACTACTACTGTCGGGCTTTCCCAGGCGCTTGCCAAGCTCGGGCAGAAGGTCAGTTTCGCCATACGTGAGCCGTCACTGGGACCCAGCTTCGGGGTCAAGGGAGGAGCGGCTGGCGGAGGATACAGCCAGGTCATCCCGATGGAGGACATCAACCTCCACTTTACCGGCGACATCCATGCCGTCACCACGGCTCACAATCTTATTTCCGCCATGATCGACAACAGCATGCAGCAGGGGAACGAACACAATCTCGATCCGAGGCGTATCGTGTGGAGACGGGTCATGGACCTCAACGAAAGGGCCCTCCGCAGCATCGTCATTGGTTTGGGAGGCAAGGCCAACGGAGTTCCCCGCGAAACGGGCTTCGACATCTCTGTGGCGTCCGAGATCATGGCCATCCTCTGCCTTTCCACGGATATCATGGACCTTAAGGAACGCATACAGAGGATAGTGATAGGCTACACCTATGACGGCAAAGCGGTCACAGCCGGCGATATCGGTGCCGCAGGTTCGGCGGCCGTTCTTCTCAAGGACGCCATCAAGCCCAACCTTGTGCAGACCCTCGAGGGAGTCCCTGCGTTTATCCACGGCGGTCCCTTCGCAAACATCGCCCATGGCTGCAACTCGCTCCAGGCTACCCGGCTCGGTCTCAAACTCTCCGATTACTTCGTCACGGAGGCGGGTTTCGGCGCCGACCTGGGTGCAGAGAAATTTCTCGATATCAAGTGCCGTCTTGGCGGGCTCACTCCCTCGGCGGTGGTCATCGTCGCTACCGTACGGGCACTGAAGATGCACGGGGGAAAGAAGAAAGCCGACCTTGCCCATGAAGATCTTGCCGCTCTCGAGAGGGGTATGGAAAACCTCGAGAAGCACATTCAGAACATTGCCGGTTTCGGCCTTCCTGCCGTGGTTGCCATCAACCGCTTCCCCACGGATACGGAAGCCGAGCTCGCTCTTGTGGAGGAAAAGTGTCAGGCTCTTGGTGCGTCAGTATCCCTGTCCGAAGTATGGGAAAAGGGAGGAGACGGCGGGAAGGACCTTGCGGAGAAGGTCATGGCGGCGTGCGAACGTCCGTCGCAGTTCGTCTTCCTTTACGACACTGCCCTGAGCCCCAGGGAAAAAATGGAGAAGATCGCAAAAGATGTCTACGGAGCCGACGGAGTCGTCTACACCGACCAGGCGGAAAAGGATCTCGCCCAGATCCACGATCTCGGCAAAGATAACCTGCTGGTGTGCATGGCGAAAACCCAGTACTCCCTCTCCGATGATCCGGCACTTCTGGGCAGGCCCAAAGGATTCAGGGTCACGGTCAGGGAGGTGCGCCTTTCTGCCGGTGCGGGATTCCTTGTTGCCATCACCGGGTCTGTGATGACCATGCCGGGGCTCCCGAAGAAACCTGCTGCGCTGACCATCGATATCGACGAGAAGGGCCGCATTTCGGGCCTGTTCTAGGAAGGCGGAACGAATATGGCTGCGCAGATACTTGACGGAAAGAAACTCTCGGCTGAAATCCGGGCGAAGATAAAAGACGAAACTGCAGCACTCAGGGAGAAGGGGATCGTACCCGGTCTCGCTGTGATCCTCGTGGGAGAAAATCCCGCTTCGAAAGTGTACGTCGGGCAGAAGGAAAAGGGATGTCTCGAGGCGGGATTTGCGTCTTTCCTTCATCGTCTTCCCTCGTCCACGACCCAGCAGGAACTCCTTGGGCTTATCAACAGGCTGAATGCGGACGCGTCAGTCCACGGCATACTGGTGCAGTTGCCGCTTCCGCCGCAGATAGACCCTGACACAGTTTTGGCCGCCATACGGCCAGAGAAAGATGTGGACGGATTCCACCCTGTGAATATAGGCCGCCTCTCGGCCGGTCTTCCGACCTGTGAACCATGCACTCCAAAAGGGATCATGAGGCTGCTCAGGACAACGGGGATTCCCCTGTCCGGAAAAGAGGCGGTCGTTATAGGCAGGAGCAACATCGTTGGAAAACCAGTGGCGCTGATGCTTCTTGCCGAGAGTGCCACTGTCACAATATGTCACAGCAGGACGAAGGATCTTGCGGATCATGTACGGAGGGCTGACATAGTTGTAGCGGCCATCGGCAAACCCCGTTTCGTTACTGCCGACATGGTGAAAGAAGGGGTGGTGGTCATCGATGTGGGGATCAACAGGCTTGAGGAAGGCCTCGTCGGAGACGTTGATTACGCTCCCGTATCGGAGAAGGCATCGTGGATCACTCCCGTTCCGGGAGGTGTCGGTCCCATGACTATCGCCATGCTTCTTGAAAATACTCTCGAACAGGCCAGGAAGGGTTGATCGGGAAGAACTGGAGAAGAAAACTCTCCCTGTCAAATCAGGCCCCTGCTCATGGAGCGGGGGCCTTTTTTACCTAAAACCTGAAATATGGTATAAAGAGGAAAATATTTCCGTTTTTCATGACCGGCAAACCGGCAGGCAGAAAAAATAAAGAGGAGGAATATGTAATGACGCTCCTAAAGGATATGACCCTTGATACCTTTTCCGAAAAACTTGCGGCGAATACCGCCGCACCGGGAGGCGGAAGTGCTGCGGCCCTTTCAGGTGCCCTGGGGGCGGCGCTTGTTTCCATGGTCTGCAGACTGACCATAGGGAAAAAAGGATACGAGGAGCACGAGGATGACCTGAAGAGCGTTCTTTCACAGTCGGAAGAACTCAGAGTGAAGCTTGTAAATGCAGTGGACGTGGATGCATCCGCCTATGGAATGGTGATGGATGCTTTTTCGCTGCCTAAACAGACGGAAAAATGCGATCCAGAAGGCTTTCATGGAAGCATGTGAATCGCCGAGGAAAACATCCCTTTGGTGTCTTGAGGTACTCCGTCTCTGTGCCTTTATTTCCGGAAAGGTGAATGTGAACGCCGTCAGTGATCTTGGTGTGGGAGCCACCCAGACACTGGCCGGACTTGAAGGAGCCGCTATGAATGTACTCATTAACCTTCCCTCCATAAAGGATGAGGATTATACAGACGAAGTCAGGGAAGAGGTTGAAGGGACCCAGGATGAAGGCAGAATACTCAAGAGCGGTATTATGAGGGATATTTTGCCCTATATCGGCGGAGCCGACTGACGAAGACACTCAAGGTCCCTCCGGAAAAACCTGATGGAGGGGCCTCTGGCCTTGAGCAGGACTGCTGTCTTCCGGCTGGAGATTGCGCAGCTTCCTTGGCAAGTAAAAAAAGCCGTTTCCCGGAAAACGGGAAGCGGCTTTCAATAAGGAACAATGAATCAGGGCTGCTTTTTCGCAGCGGTCAGCGGAACGAGATCTGCGCAGGTCCCTGCTTTCAGAACGGAACTGTCGGAATGACCGACCCAGTCACGGAGCTGCTTTGCCAGGCTTATAATCCTGTCGAGGTCGATTCCTGTTTCGATGCCCATCTCGTGGAACATGTGTATCATGTCCTCTGAAGCGATATTGCCGGAAGCCCCGGGAGCGAAGGGGCATCCTCCGAGCCCTGCGAGAGATCCGTCGAAGCGGATGACGCCTGCTTGCATTCCTGCCACAGTGTTGGCCAGGGCCATGCCCCTCGTATTGTGGAAATGAAGGAACCATTTGACGTCAGGAAATTCCTTCCGCATCATGGATGACAGGTCGAACACCTGGCGAGGATTGGCCATACCAGTGGTGTCGGACAGGGAAAGCTCCGCAAGGCCCAGGTCGTGCATCCGGCCGGCGATTTCCTTCACCTGCGACGGCGGCACTTTCCCTTCGAAAGGACAGCCGAAGGCCGTGGAAATTGCACCGGAAACCTCAATTCCGTTTGCCGCGGCGAAGGCGGTACACTCTTTGAATCCTTCAATAAGCTCCCTGGGGGTCTTGTTCAGGTTTGCCTTCGCGTGGGATTCGCTGGCGGAGACCGTGAGCTTCACCTTGGTGATCCCCGAGGCCAGGGCGCGTTCCACTCCCTTGAGGTTGGCCACGAGGGTGCGGTATTCCACACCGGCGGCACGGCGGAATTTCCCGGCCAGTTCGTCCGTATCGGCCATCTGGGGAACAGCTTTCGGATGTACGAAGGAACCTATCTCGATAATTTTTACCCCTGCATCCGCCGCCCCCTCGACCAGAGCGGTTTTCTTCTCCACTGAAAGGACGGAAGGCTCATTTTGAAGGCCATCACGGGGGCCGACCTCGCAAAAAATTATTTTTTCAGGCCACTGTATGGGCATTGTACTTTTCCTCCTCGAGCAGCAGAATGGGAATATACTTTCGGGCCAACATTATCCAAGAAAGCCTTTTCTGTCAAACGGTACGGAATTCCGCTAAGCGAAAGCCCTGCAAAGAAAGCACACGCTAAAAGAAATCTTCTTGACAAATGGGCCTGCTCTTCTTATTGTATAATCATTTCTTAGAGGCGGATAGAATTTCCGCTAAACGGAAAATCGGGAGGTTTTCATGAGACCACAGCCGAAAAAGCCCATCGAGGCAAGAGGAAAGGTTCTTGGAGGCCTAAAGCCTCTCGTCTGTATTCCTCTCGTGGGTAAGACCCGTGAGGAAATCCTGGGCGAAGCGGGGAATATTCCTGACATCGCGCCCGATATTATCGAACTCCGTGTAGATGCCTGGGAGTTCGTGGAAGACACGGCTGCCTCCATCTCCATGATACGGGACGTGCGGAAGGCCGTGGGTGAAATTCCCGTGATCCTTACCTGCCGGGGCCACTGGGAAGGCGGTTTCAAAAAAGTATCAGACGGTGCGAAATTTTCTCTCTACCGGAAGGCTGCCGAGGAGGGCCTGGTTGACTTTCTCGACGTGGAACTCATCTACGGAGACGAAAAAATCAGGGAAACCCTCGCCATGATTGCGAATTACCCCGTTTCCCTTATCGTTTCCTCCCATGACTTTGAAAAGACTCCCCCGAAGGAAGTCCTTTTTTCCACTCTTGCGGCACAGATCCGGGCAGGCGCCCATGTGGCAAAGCTTGCCGCCATGCCCCGAAGCGAGGAGGATGTGCTCGCCCTTCTTTCTGCAACTCTTCTGGTCCGCCGGGAATACCCGGATATCCCTCTCATCACCATGTCCATGGGAGGGATCGGTGCCGTGAGCAGGGTGACGGGCGGGTTGTTCGGTTCAGATCTTACTTTTGCCGTGGGCAGCAAGGCTTCTGCTCCAGGGCAGATCCCGGCTGCTGATTTGAAGCAGTGCCTGTCTGTTCTCTATCCTCTGTAAAATGATGCGGCACCAAGGAAAAAAAGAATGGAGGCTTAAATATGAAGAAAGATCTTGTTGCGTTCCAGCTGGTGAAGTTTCTCGAGGCCCGTGGTGTGGAGAAAATATTCGGCCTGTGCGGCCACACCGTCATCGGCTTTCTTGACGCGCTCAAGGAAAGCTCCATCCATTTTGTCTCCGTACGGCATGAGCAGATAGCCGCCCATGCTGCCGACGGATATTCCCGGGGAAAGGGATGTCGGGTCCCGGGCGTGCTTCTCACCCACCTCGGACCCGGGCTCGCCAACGCCACGACTGGTGTTGCGGAGGCCTCTCTGAACTCCATCCCCATGGTGGTCATCGCAGGTGATGTCCCGAGCTGTTATTTCGGTCGGCACCCCCACCAGGAGGTGAACCTCCACGCTGACGCCAGCCAGTACGAGATTTACCGCCCCTTTGTGAAACGGGCCTGGCGGGTCGACAGGCCGGAGCTCCTTCCCGAGGTAATGGACAAGGCCTTCCGCCTTGCGGTCACAGGGCGTCCCGGGCCTGTGCTGGTTTCCATCCCCATGGACATTTTTTCCATGGAGATCGACACCCGGTTCTTCGACATGAGGATCGACAACGATCCTCTTCTTCCCAAACCCGGCCTGGATGAAAAGACGGCCGAGAAAATCGCCAAAATGCTGGCCGAAGCGAAGCACCCGATCCTCTATCCCGGCGGCGGCGTAATCTCTTCCGGTGCCTCGGAGGCCCTCACCGCCCTGGCGACCCACCTTGAGATCCCGGTGCTCTATACCCTCATGGGAAAAGGGGCGATTCCCGATGATCATCCTCTTGCCGTGGGCATGACCGGATTCTGGGGAACCGACTTCAACAATAAGACCGCCATGAAGGCCGACGTGATGATGGCGGTGGGAACCAGGCTTTCCGAGGCTGACTGCAGCTCCTGGTACTTCGGCGAGACCTTTGACATTCCTCCCACCAGGCTCATCCACATCGACATCAACCAGGAGGAAATCGGGAGAAACTTCAAGACGGTCATAGGCGCAGTATGCGACGCGAAAATGGCCCTCGACGCCATCCTGGCGGCGGTGAAGAGACTGTATCCAAATGGCATGAAGCGGCCCGAAACGGTGAAGGAAATTGCCGAGACCAAAGCCGCCTACTTCGCGAGCATTGCGGAAGCACAGAAGTCAGACCAGTTCCCCATGCGCCCAGAGCGGATCCTTGCGGACCTCAGGGAGGTCTTTCCCCGGAACGGGTACATTGTCGCCGACGTGGGCTGGAACAAGAACGGCGTGGGCCAGCAGTTCCCGATTTACGAGCCGGGTACCTTCGTGGCCCCCGGGGGACTTGCCACCATGGGGTACGGACCTTCCGCAGCCCTTGGGGTAAAGGTGGCCTGCCCGGATAAAAAGGTGGTAGCCCTCATCGGCGACGGAGGCATGGGTGCCAATGTCTCCCCCTTCGCCACTGCTGCGGTGGAGGATATCGCAGTAGTTTGGGTCGTGATGAACAACTGCGCTTTCGGCACAATCGCCGGACTTGAGAACCAGCATTACCAGCATCAGTTCGGCACTCTCTTCGAGAAGAACGGCGAGCCCTACAGCCCGGATTTCGCCGCTATCGGCGAGGCCTACGGGATCAAGGGATATACAGTGCAGAGCGCTTCTGAATTCAAGCCCGTCCTCGAGGAAGCCCTCGCCCTGAACAAGCCCTGTGTTATCGACGTAAGAATGGAGAACGCCCCGGTGGTTACCGAAGGATGCTGGAACATCAACGACATCTTCAGGAAGCGGGGAGAGGAAAAGAGTTGGAGAGTGTGGGCCTGGGAAGAGATCGAACCCTGGAGGATGGAAAAGTAGTTCTCCTTTCCGGGAGCTTAGAATAAAAAGGAGATGGGAATACATGGCGAAAAGGGAATTGACGGCTGAACAGAGGAGTGCTCTTGAAACGATATTCGAAAAGGCCCGGGCAGCGGAAAAGATCATAGAGAACTATGATCAGGAGCGGGTGGACCGTATGTGCCGCTGCGTGGCATGGGCAGCGGGCAACCCCCGTGACTTCGACAGGATCTGCAAGATGGGCGTTGAAGAGAGCGGCGCCGGTGACTGGAGCGGCCGTTTCGGCAAGCGCCACAAGATCATGGGTGTCCTGAGGGATGCGCTGCGGCAGAAGAGCGTGGGACCCATCGAAGTTCTCCCGGAGAAAGGGCTGGTGCGGTACGGCAAACCGGCAGGGGTCATCGCCTCCCTGATCCCAATGACCAACCCGGAGCTTACTCCCATCGTAACGGCCATTTATGCCCTGAAGGCCCGGGATGTGGTCGTCTTCTCCCCGCATCCCAGGACGAAGAAGACGACCTTCGAAGTGGTGGAGAAGATGCGCCAGGGACTCCGGTCCATCGGAGAACCCGAAGATTTTCTCCAGTGTATTTCCGAGGTCAACATGGCCATCGTCGAGGAACTCATGACTATGGGCGATCTCATCATGGCTACAGGCGGACCCGCCATGAGCAAGGCGGCCCACAGCTCCGGGAAGCCGGCGTACTGCTCTGGTGCCGGAAACGCCACCATGATTTTCGACGAGACCACCGATATCGAGGAGGCGGCCAGGAATACCAGGATCAGCAAGACGTCTGACTTCGGTTCCGGATGTTCAGCAGACGGGAACCTCGTCATTTTCGGCGGCATTTACGATAAAATGGTAGCCCAGCTCCAGAAGGAAGGTGGTTACCTTGCCACCGACGAGCAGAGGGAGATGCTGAAAAAAGCCATGTGGGACGAAGAGGGGCACAGGATCGTGGACACCGTTGCTGTTTCCCCCCAGAAGCTCTGCAGGGCGGCCGGATTCGAAATTCCCGAGGACAGGAAGTTTGTTATGGTGGTCGGAGACGGTATCGGCAAGGAGTATAGATTCTCCGGAGAAAAGCTCACCACCCTCCTCGCCCTGTACCGCTACGAGGGAGGCTTCGAGAACGCCCTCAAAATGATGGATGAGATCTACAAGGTCGGCGGTCGGGGTCATTCCTGCGGCATTTACAGCCATAATGACCAACACATCAACGCTCTTGCCCTTAGGGCACCTGTTACGAGGATCATGGTGCGGCAGCCCCAGTCCAAGGCCAACGCGGGAAGTGCCAACAACGGCATGCCCATGACGTCGAGTATGGGGTGCGGCACCTGGGGGGGCAACCAGGTTTCGGAGAACATCGCCCTGAAGCACTATATGAACAGCACCTGGGTCGCCAAACCCATTCTTACCGATGCACCCTCCGAGGAGGTTCTCTTCGGCGAGTTTTACGACCCGACGAACAAGCGGGAAGTCTGATCCGGTCCTTCAGGGCTGTTGACTGAGAGATTCCTGCCGGGGAAGGCAGGAATGGGGAATAGTCAATAATAAGGAGGAAGATCAATGAGAAAAGCGACTGTATTCGGAGTTTCGGTTCTGTTGATATTTCTTCTCGCTTCGGCGGGAGCGGCGGTTTATCCTGAAAAGAACATCCAGGGTATGATCATGTGGGGGGCAGGCGGAGGCACCGACAACTTCGCCCGGGCGGTCACCCCTCTTGTGGAGCAGAAGCTGGGACAGACCATAATTCTCCAGAATAAAACCGGCGCTTCCGGAGCGGTGGCAACGACCCTGACCGTGAACTCACCGGCGGACGGCTATACACTGCTATACGGAGCGGAGAACCCGGCGAACTATCGGGTCCTCGGGCTTTCTCCCCTGAGTTTCCATGATCTGCAGCCCATAGTCATAGCGGTGGAGGGTGCCGTGGTCATCTGCGTCAACCCCGACACCCCCTACAACACTATGGAAGAGCTTGTGGAAGCGGCAAAGGGTGATAAGAAGATCCGTATGGCTACCTCCGGTGTGGGAGGCCTTCCATACGTTGCCGGGGCCATGATGAAGAATATTCACGGCACAGACTTCAATTACATCCAGTTCGACGGCGACGGTCCGGGAGCTACGGCAGTCATGGGCGGCCACGCCGACGTCATGCCCCTGGCTCTCTCCACATCGGTGGAGTACATGAGAGCCGGACGGCTCCGCGGTCTCGCGGTGCTTACCACGAAAAGAGTTCCGCAGCTTCCCGATGTTCCTGCCATCACCGAGATTTATCCAGAGTACGCCCAGTACCTTCCATGGGGCCCCTTCTACGGTGTATTCGTGAAAAAGGGAACTCCTGACGATATCGTGACGAAACTCAGTGTCGCTTTTACCCAGGCTATGGCCGAACCGCGGTTTGAGGAGTACGTAAAGAACTCCGGCGGTTTCAAGAACGGTGCAACGGGAGATGAAGCAGTGCAGTTCCTTGAGAAATTCGAATCGACGGCGAGCTGGCTTATCTATAACGCCGGAGGTGCGAAAAAATCTCCTGCAGAGTTCGACATACCCGAACCGAAAAAATAGTATCCCTTCAGGTATAATCGGGGATGGACCGGAGTGCGTCTCCGGTCCGTCCCCTCTTCTATTACTGGGTGGGGATGTGATTCGATACAGCCGCAACGGAAGGATGTGAATCGCAGAAATGGAAAAAACCAGGGAATTTTCGGCTGAAGCTGCGGCGGGAGAAACGGCCGGAACTATAAAGGACCTCTCGAAATACGTGCCGGAAGCGCGGAGAAAACCCGGTGAACTTGGTATGGCAGCTATCACGTTTCTCCTGGGTGCCCTAGGGTACTATTTTGCCCTCGATATGACAAGCGGTGAATACTCATCGCCCTCGGTTTTCCCGAAGCTCGCCTCTACACTGATCATGGCGTGCTCTGCTTTCAACTTTTATAAAGCCCTGCGTAAGGAGAAGCGCGAAGCGTCCGTGACGCTTACCGGATACCTTCTTCCCATGGATGTGGTGGTTGTGCTGGTTTTGCTCGTGGCATACTGTTTCATTCTGCCAAGGCTTCATTTTGTGGCCTCATCCTACGCGTTCATGGTCATCGGTATGGTCTATCTCCAGAGAGGAAAGAATATCATCCGGGCACTCCTGATTTCTGCGGTCTCCCTGGCGGTCCTGGTGGCGGTCTTCCGCTACCTGTTCCTGGTCATACTTCCGTAAGGGGGCTCAGAGATGGAACAAAACCTTCAGTATTTCCTCATACCCTTCCTGAGCTGGGAAATGATGATGCTCATCTGGGTTGGTGTCTTCGCCGGCATCTGGGTAGGTGCCATTCCCGGCCTTTCCGTGACCATGGCGGCCTCCCTGCTGATTTCCTTTACCTTTTCCTGGGATCTGAACAGCGCCCTGGCCCTGATCTGCGGGGTCTTCGTCGGCGGCGTCTACGGCGGCTCCATCACGGCGATCCTGCTGAATATCCCCGGGGCACCGGCGGCGATCGCCACGGGGATCGAAGGTTATCCCCTCGCCCAGAGGGGGGAGGCCGGCAAGGCCATAGGGCTGTGCACCACGGTTTCCGTGTTCGCCAGCTTCGTCGGTATTATTGTCCTCTCCGTGGCGGCGCCGGTGATCGCCAATTTCTCCCTCAAGTTCTCCCCCAGGGACTTTTTCCTGCTGGCGGTGATGGGGATACTGCTCATCGGCAGCATCGGCGGGGGAGACCCAATCAAGGGGATCACAGCAGGAGCGATAGGAGTGCTCCTGAGCATGGTCGGCATGGACCCCTCCACGGGAGAGCTGCGGTATACCTTCGGCAATATCTACCTCATGGCGGGGATCAGCTTCGTGACGGCCATGATAGGGCTCTTCGGTGTGTCCGAAGCCCTGACCCAGTTCAGAAATGCGGGAAATAAGTCGCCGAAGCAGAACCTCGACAGGATCATCCCGGACTGGGCCACCTTTCTGAAGTATCTTCCACTGTCCATACGGTCGTCCCTCCTCGGCGTGTTCATCGGCGCCCTCCCGGGTACGGGCGGTGATGTGGCAGCACTTCTGGCCTACGACCAGGCAAAGCGGACCGTGAGGCATCCTTCCCGCCCCTTCGGCACCGGAGCCTACGAGGGCATCGTGGCCCCTGAGACAGCAAATAAGGGAGCTATCGGGGGAGCCTTCATCCCCATGCTGACCCTCGGGATCCCCGGTGACGCCGTTACGGCTATTATCATCGGCGCCCTCTACATCCACGGACTGAAACCCGGACCCATGCTCATGATAGAGACACCCCACCTCTTCTGGATGATCGTGAGCTGTCTCTCCATAGCAAGCGTGGCCCTCATGGTCCTTGGACTCGTGAGCGTCAAGCCATTTGCGAAGATAATCGAGATTCCAAAGGAGATCATTATGCCCGTGGTCATCATCCTTTCAGTCATCGGGACCTATGCGATCCAGAACAGTGTGGTGGACATCTTCTATATGATCGGCTTCGGAATTATCGGATATTTCCTGAGGCTCTACGGTTACGCTACAGGCCCCATGGTCCTTGGTCTGATACTCGGGCCCATGCTCGACGCAAACTACAGGAGAGCAATGCAGGGAGCGGAGAATCAGCTTTTGCCCTTCATTCAAGGCTTTGTCACCAATCCTATCAGCCTCTTTCTGACGCTTTCCATCGTCTTTCTGGTTGTATCCCAGACGTCTTTCTACAGGAGATGGAGGGGCCTGGAATAGAATTTTTTCCCTCCGGGGAAGAGAGAAACGAAAAATAGGAAATAAAGGAGGAATGCTTCATGAGAAAACTCGGTCTTGCGCTGCTTTTGGTAGGTGTTCTGGCTGGTGTCGCTTTCGGAGCTTACCCGGAAAAGAACGTCCAAGGGTATATCATGTGGGGGGCGGGAGGAGCCATGGACAACGTGTCGCGGGCCATTGTCCCCATCGCCCAGGAGCATCTCGGAAAGACCATAATCCTGCAGAACCGTACCGGAGCCACCGGAGCAATCGCCACAACCTTCGTGGCGAACCAGCCTGCTGATGGCTACAGTATTCTCTTCGGTGCCGAGAATCCGAACCTCTACAAGGTCACCGGCCTTTCCCAGATCGACTATGATCAGTTCGAGCCCGTATTCCTCATGATGGCGAACGTGGGAGTGGTGATCGTCTCCAAGGACTCTCCCTACACCTCCTACAGTGAGCTCATCGAGGCAGCTGCCTCCGGCAAAACCATCACCATGGGTTCCACAGGTCCCGGAGGGCTTCCCTACGTGGCCACCACCATGATCGAGAAGATCCACGGCATTAAGTTCAACAAGATGCAGTTCGACGGAGAAGGCCCCTGCATCACCGCCCTCATGGGCGGCCATATCGATGCGGTCGCCGTAGGCCTTCTCGCAGCCGCCAACTTCATCCATTCCGGCTCGGTGAGGGGCCTTGCCATGATTTCATCCGAGAGGATAGAGAGTGTTGCTTCGGTGCCGGCTGTGACGGAAATTTACGAGGAATACAGACCATACCTTCCCTGGGGCGCCTTCTTCGGTGCTTTTGTGAGAAAAGAAACCTCCGCCGATGTTCTCGATGTTCTCCGGTCCGCCTTTGCAAAAGCTTTCCAGGATCCCAGGTTCGATGAGTTCGCTAAGACCATGGGAGGCGTGAAGCTCGGAATAAGCGGCGAAGAGGCAAAGAAGTACATCAATCAGAACAAGTCTGTTGCTGCCTGGCTCCTTTACGACGCCGGCGGGGCGAAGTTCTCCCCTGAAGATTTCGGCATTGAAAGGCCCCGGGGCAAATAGCTCTTTTTGTTCGAAGCATTGTCCGCCTCCTCCGGGGCGGACTTTTTTATTTCTTTTTGAGGGGAAATGTTCTCTTCCGATTCTTTTCATATTGACAAATCTGCACCCAATTATTATTGTTGAGGCGTTTCCTAAAGGCGGATTGTGTTTCCACTTGGCAGAAATGAAAGGTTTTACCTAGGGTGTTCCCGTTCCGGGGAAGGAGTCCAGTGAACAGATACCACAAACGAGGAAGGGGTATGATGTCCATGGAGTTTCGGTTTTCCCTTGCGCAGCTCACCGTTCTGAATACATCCCCGGTGGAGATTTCGTCCATAGCGGCGGACTGTGGGTATGATTTTGTGAGTATGAGGCAGATCTACATGGGGCTTCCGGGTGAACCTGATTACGATCTGTCGAAGAACCGGGCCCTGATGAAGGAGACGAAGCAGGTTTTTGCCGACACTGGCATTAAGCTCCTGGATATTGAACTCGCCAGGGTGTTTGACAACATGGACGTGAAAAAGTACGAACCCGCCATGGAAACAGCAGCAGAGCTTGGGGGAAAGCACATCATCAGCAGCATCTGGACGCCGGAGAAGGCGTATTACATTGAACGGTTCGCCGAAATCTGCGACCTGGCGAAACAGTATGATCTGACGGTGGATCTCGAGTATGTCCCCATCGCCTCGGTAAACACCCTGGCCGATACGGTGGATGTTCTTAGGACGGTGAACCGTTCCAACGCAGGTCTCATGGTGGATGTTCACCACTTCCACAGGGCCCAGGACGATGTGGCTGAACTTGTAAAGCTTCCTGCGGAGTGGTTCCATTTCGGCCACCTTTGCGACGCTCCCGGTGAAATACCATCCGACAGGGAGGAGATGACGCGGATCCTTAGGGAAGAGAGATCTTACGTGGGCGAGGGAGGAATCGACGTGGCCGCCATAATGAACGCCATGCCGGCCATGCCCTATTCCATCGAGCTTCCCAACCTGAAGAAAGTGGCGGAGTACGGATACAGGGAACATGCCCGCCGTTGCCTCGAGACCGCAAAAGCCTACTGCGCCGGGCGGGTCACTGGAAGAAAAGGGTAAAACAGAAAATCCCCTCCAGACCGGAGGGGATTCATTTTTATCCTATCTGCTGGGAGATTTCCCTGCACATCCGCTGGATTTTCGGGATGAGGGACAAGGCGATCTCTTCTGTAAAACGGGATGCCGGTCCGGCGAGTGAAAAGGAGAAGAGAATTTCTCCCTTTCTGTCGAAGATAGGCACTGCTATTGAAAGTATGCCTTCCTCCCGTTCTCCCCAGCTTATTGCATATCCGAGGGTCCTGATTTCCGATAAATCTTTTCTTAGCACCTCGGCCGTTGACAAAGTGGTGGACGTAATCGGATGGGCTTTCTCGATTTCCCTGGCGATTGCTTCCTCGTTAAGAAAGGCCAGAATCGCTTTTCCCCCCGCTCCTGCCCAGAGGGGGGCCCGATCACCGACCCTCATGACGCACCTCATGGTGAGCAGGCTTTCCACGTGTTCGTAGCAGACCCGTTCCTCACTCTCGATACCGTAGAGAGAGACAGCTTCTTTCGTGTTGTCCCTGATGGCCTTCATGTATGGATAAATGATCTGCTGTGGCCTGAAGTTTGCCTTAGCGATGCTCCCGAGGATATAGAGCTGGCTGCCGAGTGAGTAGGTCCTGTCGTCGTGGCGGGTGAGAAGGTCCAGCCTTTCAAGGGTACCCGCAAGCCGCAGGGTCGTCGTTACAGGAAGCCTGATCCTTTCAGCGATTTCGCTGAGCGTCAGCTTGTAGTCATCCCTCGTGAAGGCCTTGAGGATGTGAAACGCCCGTTCTACGGATCGCACAGAGTCCTCTTTCATGGTGAAACCGCCCTTCCTTTTTCTTTTCAGACTGCTGGCCGGCGGAGTTTTTTCCCAACTTGGCCGTAATCATAATAAAGGAATGATCCGCAAAGGGCAATCAGGTACCTTCTGCAGGGGTGCCTAGACGTTCAGGGAGAGAAGAAGCCGTACTGTCACTCCGGCAGTGAGAGCCGAAACGATCATTATTCCCATTGATGCAGCCAGGCGTTTCCCTCCCAGTTCCCTCCACAGCACAATGAATGTTGCGATGCAGGGAAATGTCATGGAAAGGGTAATGGTGGCCACGACAAGCTGGGCAGGAGAAAGGCCGAGTGTCGCAAGCATTCCCACTGCCACGTCCTTCCTGAGAATACCGAGAAGGATAGGTCCCGCGGCTTCCGCAGGAAGGCCGAGAAGGCCTGAAAATACAGGTGCAAGCATCCGTGAGAGATACGCCGTTATCCCTGCTGCATCCATGAAGCTGATAAGGAGAATTCCTACCAGGACAAGGGGAACTGCCTCGAGAAAGAATCCTCTCACCCGCATCCAGAGTTTCAGTCCCATTGCATTTATTGAAGGAATTCTGTAGGGAGGTATCTCCACGATCAGCTCCGGGCTGTATCCTGGAAGCAGTGTATGCAGAAGTCTTCCGAGAATAAGCCAGGAAAGGAACAGTGTCCCGTAGACAACAGCGACCCATTTCATCCCGATGTCACCGACTGCTCCGATGATCATGGCCTGAAGCCCCGCACAGGGAATTGCGACGGATATAAGGGTCGCTGCGATGAATCGCTCACGGGCAGAGTCGAGGACCCTGGTGGCAAGAATGCCGGGAACATTGCATCCGAAGCCGAGAAGGGAGGGAACGATCGCGAAGCCGTGCAGGCCTATACGGTGGAGAAGGGCGTCAAAAATTACCGCGAGCCTGGGAAGATAACCGAAATCTTCAAGGAAACTGAGCATGGCATAAAAGGATACAACGTAGGGAAGGACCATGACGATAGGTACATAGAGTCCCGTGGTGAGAAGCCCGAAACTTTGTTCGAAGTCGATTGAGCCGTCGATCATTCTGCCCGCGACAATATCGTGAAGAAAACCGGAGCCCCCGAAAAAGTTTGAAACGGCATTGACGACAGGCATCCAGAACCGGTGGAAAAGTGGATCGAGAAGATGTTCAATAAGTCCTTCGCCGACAAAACGGATCGCAGTAAAGCTCGCAGCTATGACCGCAATACCGATGACGAGGCCCCAGAAGGAGTTGACAGATGCGTCCTCCAGTTTGTCCATCAGTGTATGATGACGGTGGCGTACTTTCTGCACCTGTTCAATGACCTGCCCGATGGCTGCCCATCTATCCTCCCTTGAGGAGGGGACTTCTCTGCCCGCAGAGGCCTCCGGGAGGCGGTCAAGGAGGCGGCTGATCCCTTCGCCTGTGACCGCAACGGTAGGAACGACCGGCACCGCAAGAAGTTTCTCAAGACGCTCCGGATCAATTTCGATCCCCTTGTGCCGTGCCTCGTCAACCATGTTCAGGGCAATGAGAACAGGAAGCCTTCTCTCCATTATCTGAAAGGCAAGGAAAAGATTCCGTTCCAGGGCTGTGGCGTCCAAAACGATTATAATGGCGTCGGCCCCGTCGTTCACCAGGCGTTCCGCCACTTCCTCGGCCTCGTTGGTAGGGTTGAGAGTGTATGCTCCGGGAACATCGATCACTCTCCATGCATCATCGCTTCTTCTGAGCCACCCCTCGAGAAAACCGACTGTGGTCCCGGGGTAGTTCGAGGAAACCGCATGGACGCCTGTTATTCTTGTGAAAAGGGCGCTTTTTCCCACGTTGGGATTCCCGGCGAGGAGAAGTTTTTTATCTGACTGCCCGGTCATGTGTGCTGAACCGCCCCTTTAGGGGAGAGACAAGAATGCAGGAAGAAATTTTCCATCCTATGGCGATCTGTCTTCCGTCGAGCAAAAGCGTTACCGGGCCGTGAAAGGGCATTCCGGAAACTTTTTCAATAACCTTTCCTACACGGAGCCCCAGGGCTTCAAGACGCTCTGCGCATCCGTCCTGTGAAGGCATTTCCGACACAACAGCCGAGGTGCCGTTCGGAAGATCACGGAGGGGGAGGATATGGCTCCCGGAATGAGCTGGTGGAAATGGAGGTGTCAATTGCCTGAATCCCTCCTTCTCAACTGTCCGCACGCCGCATTAATGTCTGTTCCTTTTTCCTTCCGGATTTCATTTTCGATCCCGAGCTGCGAGAGGATCGCGGAAAAAGCCCTGATCCGCTCCGGAGTAGACCGTTTATAGGTATCTTTGACAGGATTGTATGGTATAAGGTTCACGTAGACGCTGATCCCCGAGAGAAGCGCTGCCATTTCATAAGCAAGTTCAGGTTCATCGTTTACTTTCTGTATCATTATATATTCGAGGGTAATACGCTCACCTGTCTTTTGCTGGTATTTCTTCATAGTATCAACGAGAGCCCCCAGTGAATATTTCCTGTTCACAGGCATGAGTTTGCTTCGAAGCGCTTCATTCGGGGCATGAAGAGAGACCGAAAGCCTCACCGGAATGGGGAATTCTGCAAGATCGAGTATTCCCGGCACTATTCCCGATGTGGATATTGTGATGTGCCTTGCCCCCATGTTCCGCATTTTCGGTGAGTTCATAATGGTTATGGCCCTGAAGACCGCACGGGTGTTCAGAAAAGGCTCTCCCATACCCATAAATACAACGTTATTGATGTTCTGTCCTGCCCGTTTTTCCATTGCGAGCAGTTGACCGACAATCTCTCCTGCAGAAAGGTCTCTCCGGAAGCCGGACTCACCTGTGGCACAAAAGGAACATGCGAGCGGGCAGCCTGCCTGGCTCGAGATGCAGGCAGTCGTGTGGCTGCCGTGAGAAAGAAGGACAGATTCGATCCTTTCTCCGTCGTACAGCTGCCAAAGAAATTTTTTTGTTCCGTCACTTGATGTTTCCTCCGTAACCGGTATGGGGGGGAGGATCATCAGTTCGTACACCAGTTTTTCCCTGAGATCCTTGGAAAGGTTTGTCATCTCGTGGATATTAAAAACTTTCTTGTCATAAATCCACTGGCAAATCTGGTCAGCCCGGTATTTCGGGAGGCCCCACTTTTTTGTGCATATTTCGCCCCACTCTTCATAAGAAAGTTCCAGGGCGTAAACCGGATCGTTCATTGTGCGCCTCCTTGAACATTTCGGGTAAATTCCCGTCAATTCGAATGTAAATAATGTCATGAGAGGGTGCTCGTGTCAACAGCAAACCCACAGTATCAAGCACAGAAAACCACAGCAGCGAAAAAGGGTGATCTGCCCTGATGTATATCGTGGCATATTCCGGCTGTACATACCTCTCTTTTACCATGAAAAGTATGAGAAGAAATATGGACATACTGAAGTAAATGGTTAAAATTATATAGAGTATTTTCGGATGTATATAAACTAATCCGGAACAAAAGGAGGAAATAGAATGAGAAAAAGAATTTTTTCACTTTGCGTGTTGCTGCTGCTTCTGTCCGCAGGGGCTGCATTTGCTGCAGACATAGTCCTCACTTCCGTGGGACAGAGCCCGGACGCCATGATGGTGAGGGTCGTGCTCAGGAAGATGAAGATAGGTGCTGACAGTGAGCCGCTGCTGAAGAGCGACGGACTCGGGGCAAGGAAAGTGCTCGTGGCCGTGGTGGGCGGCAGCTCCAAGGGACTTGGAGCTGCGGGGATCAACAAGGACCAGGAGGTCGATCGTGTTGTTGATCTCCTGAAAGCCGCCAGGGATAACGGGGTTAAGGTCCTTGTCATGCACATCGGCGGAGAAGGCAGGAGGGGAACCCTTTCCGATGCTTTTATTGAAGTTGCCGCTCCCTGGGCTGACCAGATAATAGTAGTAGACGGAGGAAATGACGACAAAATTTTCGACCGGCTCGTCGAGGGGAAGAATATAAAGATACTCACGGCCCCCAATGTAAACGGAACGGCCGCTCCTTTAAAGGAAACGCTTTCAGGGTGGGGGATCTCCGCCCAGTAGGCGGGGGATAATCCTGCTATGGACTGGTTCCTTCCGGAGGGATTGTTTACCCTTGCGATGGTGGGGAGCTTCGTCTTCGGGGCATTTGCCCTGAAGCTCCCCATCGCGATCGCTCTAGGAGCTGCGGCTGCAGTAGGTGCTCTCGCCGCAGGAGAAGGCTTCCCCCTCAGGCATTTTGTCGAGGGGACGTTCGGCTATCTCGACACAATACTGATCATCGCTACGGCCATGATCTTCATGAAATCGGTCCAGAAAACGGGGCTTCTTGAAAGCCTTGCCGCCTGGGTCATCCGCTCGTTCCGCCAAAACCCGCTTATGCTCAGCCTGGGTCTTATGGTGATCATAATGGTCCCTGGCATGATCACGGGGTCTTCAACGGCTGCGGTCCTGACAACAGGGGCTCTTGTGGCTCCTGTGCTCATAAAGCTCGGTGTGCCGTCGGTAAAGACAGCTGCAGTCATCGCAATGGGGGCGATCTACGGTATGATCGCACCTCCGATCAACGTACCGGCAATGATCATAGGCGGCGGAATAGATATGCCGTACGTGGGATTCGCCTGGCCTCTGCTTGTATGTACCATACCTCTCGCGATCTTTTCAGCCCTCGTCCTCGTCTATCCTCACCTCAAACAGGGGGCTGGTGATGAACTGGCACTTGAAGAAGAGTTGAAACGCATGGAGCAGGCCCCTCTTTCCATGCGGCTGATCATACCGGTTATCGTCCTGGCAGTTCTCATGACAGGCGAACAGTTTCTTCCGGATATTTGGCCTGCAATGGGATTACCCGTCAATTTCCTTATTGCGGCCCTTTCCGCCCTTCTGACGGGGAGGAAGCTTAATTTCCTCGAAGCCTCACGGGAGGCCGTAAACGACGCCATACCCGTTCTCGGAATACTTATGGGTGTCGGGATGTTCATCCAGATCATGACCCTTATCGGCGTACAGGGATTTATCGTTGTTTCGGTGCTTGCACTTCCCGCATGGCTCATGTACCTGGGAATGGCCACTTCCATACCGCTCTTCGGTGCCGTTTCGGCATTTGGGGCGGCTTCAGTGCTGGGAGTACCCTTTCTTCTTGCTCTTCTCGGACGGAATGAGATAATGGTCGGGTCAGCGCTCAGCCTTCTTGCGGGTCTGGGAGACCTGATGCCTCCGACTGCACTTGCGGGTATCTTTGCCGCCCAGGTGGTAGGCGAGGAAAACTATTTCAAGGTGCTCAAGCACTGTATTGTTCCGGCAGTTGTTACTGCCGTTTGGGCCATCGTGGTGATTTTGAACGCGAACACCATAATGAGCTACCTGCCATAGGAGGAAACGGACATGACGTACGTATACAGAGCAATCGTCCTCTTTATTCTTCTTCTGGTGGTAAGCTGCCAGTTCAAGGAGAAGGATTTCTGGAAGCAGGCCACAGCAGCCCTTGTGGTTATTCCTCTTGTCCTTCGCCTGCTGCTGATGAAA
>Ga0334892_1001456_pt1 | contig 20143 bp, 14 predicted proteins | sample GraSluR3_MG_4_FD_207213 | JGI IMG/M metagenome (GOLD analysis project Ga0334892, IMG submission 207213) | Sludge microbial communities from methane-producing bioreactor in Wageningen University, Netherlands - Granular Sludge_15_04-R3 | ecosystem: Engineered > Bioreactor > Anaerobic >...
TAGATTCATTAGAGAATTTCCAGGACCACCTTTTGTTAAAGCAAAGATTATAGCAAACTCTTGTAATGATGCCATCAACCTGAAAATCAAGGCAATATATAGAAATGGTTTTAGCATTGGTAATGTCAATGTTTTAAAAGTAAACCATACTGAGCCACCATCGATTTTTGCTGCTTCAAATGGCGATTTGGGTAGTGAGTTAATTCCTGCTAATGCAAGTATAATTACAAATGGTGCATATACCCAAATATCAATGAGCCCAGCTGTTAACAAAGCTGTTTTAGGTGATGAGGCCCATGGAAAATTATATATATTGAAAAGGTTGAGAAATTTTTCTATAATACCAACCGATGAATTTAACATTAGCTGCCAAATCAATGTTGCAATAACAGGTGCAATCATCAATGGAAATATTAAGACGACTTTTAAAATTTTTGTTAATATTGTATCTTTACTTAGCAGTAGTGCAATTCCAAGTCCAAGTACCATTTGCACACCTGTTGTAAACAAGGCATATTGAGCAGTAATAAAAACTGCATGCCAGAAATCACTGTTTGTAAACATTTTTATCCAATTTTTTAAGCCAACAAAATCATATGTTGCAAGACGGAACGAATAATCTGTCAATGAATAAAAAACTGCTGAAAAAAATGGATACAAAATTCCTATAGTAATTAGAAACGCTGGTGCCATAATAAGATAGGGTCTTAACTTAACCATAAGTGGCACTGTCGTGTACTTATCTTTTTCATTTTTATTGGTTATCGTTATGTTATCATTCACAAAGCAACCTCCTTTTCGACATTCATCACACATGATGAAAATTGTGACTAGTGTTGGACGAATTGCTTCGTCCAACTTACCAGTCAAGTTCTGTTTTTTAATTCAACATTTAATTTACTTCTACATCTTCAAGAGCCTTATCCATCTTGTCTTTCAATTGATCCATCGCTTCCTGAACGGTGTCATATTTTCCACCTACAATATCTTGCAAAGTAGATGCCCATTCAGTTGTTAGCTCAAAGAAATATGGTTGTGGCGTAAATTGAATTGTTGTTCCTTCAATAGTCGCTTCAAATGCTTCTTTATATCCATCCGCCGAAGCTAACATTTGTGTCACATTTTCATCTTGAAATACAGACATCCGTGGTGGATTGACAGCATTAGCTTCAAGAACCGACCATAATTGATATTCCGGACCTGTAAAGTACTGAATAAATAACCATGAAGCTACTTTGTTCTTAGATTCTGCATTCATAGATAGTGCCCATGTCCAAAGGTTAGAATTTAACTTATCTTGACCTTCTGGTAATGGTGCCGGTACCCAAGCAATATTACCGGCTTCCTGTGAAGCACCTTCAGGATTTTGAAAATATTGTACAACGTCTGCATCAAATAGCATTGCTGCTTTACCCGCACCTAAATCTGCTCCTGCTTGATACCATGTATAATTTGACCATGTTGGTGAACCGCCTGTCTCAATCATTTCAATCCAGTCTTCTGTCATTTTGACCGCTTCCGGTGAATTGACTTTTGATACTAATTTGCTATCTTCGATTTCATAATCTTTGGCACCATAGTTAGCAAATGTTGTCATATAGCCGGGATGAATTGTCGCCCAGTTTCTTGTTCCTCTTAAGGCGAGAGCATAACTACCTTTACCATCAAATTCATTCAATTCAACACAAAGCGCTTTTAACTCTTCCATCGTTGTTGGTGGTTCTAAACCACGTTCTTCAAATATACGTTTGTTGTACGCCAATGTATATTGTTCAAATCCCATTGGTAATGCCCATTGTGAGCCAACTCCCGTTGGGTGACCTGGAATCAAATCCCAACGTAAGGCACCAACAATTCCTTTATAAAAGTCATCAAAATTATATTCTTCACTCGTTAAATTTGGATCATCAATATACTTTTCTAATGGCTCAATATATCCTGGTGGTGCATATTCCCATACTTGATATGCACCTGTCATAAATACATCTGGATCACCCGATCGACTATTTAGTGAGGTTGTTACTTTGTCAAAATAGTTTTCTTCAGGAGTTACTGCATGCTCAACTTTTATTCCTGTTAATGCTTCGAACTCCGGAATTTTTTTAATTAGTGCTTCTGCATATGGATGTTGGTTCAATAAAACTTTGATTTGAGCTCCAGACGCCATGTCCCAACTAAAACCTTCTTTACTTGCTTCTTCTTTAATCACATCTACATCATTTGAAGTACCTTGTGTTGAATTAACTACTTCTGCTTTTCCACAACCTACGAATACTGAGACAAACAATGTTGCTACCAATATAAAACTTAAAATCTTTTTCAATTTTTTTCCCTCCTAATACAGTTTTTTGAGCTACATTACCAAAAATCATTTTCAAATAGTACTATTTGTTAATAGTTTACAAAAAATCAAGGTCAATTGAAATGTATATCGTTTATATTTGATATAATATCTTTTGATTTTTTTTTATCAATATCGAAAAATATTATATCAATTTTTTTTAAAATACCTTTAACCTATCAAACATGCTCCATTGTGTAAACCGAAAAAATCGCATGCCTTTTAGCATGCGATTTTTGTCGTACTCTATTCTATTGATATTTCACTTAAAATCAACCGGAATCGGTTGATCAAGCACAATCGAATCCGGCGTTACAATACTGTCCAAGCATAGAATATTAACGCCGTTTTTTTCAGCTTCCATCAATATCTCGGAAAACACTGGGTCTGTTCGCCGGTTAGGTTTAAAGACATGAACGCCTTTCATCTGAATCACAAATAAAATATAACTTTGATAGCCTTCCTTCACACTATCCATGAGCTCACGAATATGCTTTGCACCACGTAAGGTCGGTGCATCCGGAAACATGGCTATCCCTTCATCTTCTAATGTTACTCCTTTGACTTCAATAAATCCTTTAACTCCTGTGTGCCCATTTTCATAGTAAATATCAAAGCGCGACTTTTGATAAGTGACTTCGCGGCGGATATATGTCGTTTCTCCAATCAGCTCTTTCAAGTATCGGTTACTCTCTAGGGCTTCTTGTGCCACCGCATTTGGAATTTGTGAATCTATATTTATGAGTATGCCATTTTTAACAATCGCAACAAGGGAATATTTTGTCTTACGGTCTGGATTCTTGGCCGGTTCGAGATAAACAGTAACACCTTTAATAAATAGTTCTGCACATCGCCCGGTATTTTTTACATGTACTTGAATAACACGTCCTTCCAATTCAACTTCTGCGATAAATCGATTGATTCGTCGTATAAATGTGGCTTGAACCACTACATCATATTTCATAAGTAACCTCAACTCAGCTTTATAGTCTTACCCTACTATATTATTATATATGAAAACTATGTTATAATAAAGTCGAAACATTTTATAGACAGATTCTTAAAGGAGTGTATTTTATGAAAAAAATAATTAGTCGGCTTCTCATTATTATTGTTGTGTTCGGTACAACCGTCTGCACACCCAAAGCGCAAGAGGGGTTTTCTGACCTACCTTCTACTCATTGGGCTTATAATCATATACAAGAACTCGTAAACATGAATGTCATAAACGGTTTTCCTGATGGACATTTTTATCCAGACCAAAATGTAACTGCTGAACAGTTTCTTAAAATGGTTGTCAGCGTCATTGGTTATCCGGACTTGTCCGTGTCATCTGATGATCCACGACTTTGGGCTGAACCTTATATTAATAAGGCTTATGAATTAGGTTTAATCAAATCAACGTCCTCTCTACATGATATCGATTGGACGAACGCAATTACGCGTGAAGTCGCTGCCGATCTCGCTGTTAAAGGTGATGTTGTGCTACATGATACATCCTTTGACCGCTTTGATAGCGACATGCTTCATCAAATTCCGGATGTATATTTTATTAACAATCAGTTGAAGCCCTCCGTTTATACGGCTTATGCTATAGGAATGATTACCGGATATGATGATCATTCCTTTAAGCCAAAAGGTTTTTTGACGCGAGCTGAGGCCAGTACGATCATTATGCGAATTATCGATTTGTCCAAACGTGAGCCTTACACTCAAACAGCATCAACCGCTACAGAGCTTCCAAAAACCCGCGTCATTGCTATGACTGACGGCGAAGGTGATGACCGTGCATCTATGGTGCGTTTCCTGTTTTATGCCAATGAGATGGATATCGAAGCAATCATACAAACAAATTCATATTATCAGCTTGACGGAAATAGCCAAACAAGCAATCAATACTGGCTTGAAGATGTGATTGAAGCCTACGGAAAAGATCTAGATAATCTAAGAGTACATGATCCAAATTATCCGGATGCATCGGAGCTACTTGAAAAACACTATCTTGGCCATGAGAATCGAAATGATGTTGATAAAGACAATCCGGATGCCGTGCCTCCTTTTGGTTCAACACCAGGATCTGAACGTATCATCGACGTTCTTTTAGACGATGATCCTCGTCCGGTTTGGATACAAGCTTGGGGTGGACTTAACACTGCTGCCGAAGCCTTATATGAGTTAAAATATAGTGGAAATTACAGCGACGCCGATTACCAAAAAGCGGCACAAAAAGCACGTATCTACACGATTTCATTTCAAGATAATAGCGGTAACTACCTTCGCGAGTATTTTCCTGAAATTATACTTGTTCGAAGTATGTCTTTCGATGAAACCTATGGATATATCAATAAACAAGACGAATGGACCGGTGAAGAGTGGGTAACTAAATATCTTTATAATCATGGGAATTTAGCTTCAAGATATACAAAGCTTTCAATATTAGAAGGTGATACTCCTTCATTCTTGAATGCATTTCAAAACGGTCTACGCGCAAGTGAAGATCCAACGTATGGTGGTTGGGGCGGTCGCTTTACCACTAAGGATGGCGGTTATTTCACAGATGTAAAAGATAGCAGCTCTGGTTCCATTTATACTGCTGTTGAAAAATATATTCCTGCAGCACAAAACGACTTTGCTGCACGTTTGGACTGGGCCAATACCAGTGATTATAGCCAAGCCAATCATCATCCTGTTATTGAGCTTGATGGTCCTCGTGATTTTATTGCAAAACCTGGTGATCTTATTGAACTCTCCGCAAGAAACAGCTACGACCCGGACGGAGATGAAGTCACGTATACTTGGTCGCAGCACAAAGAAGCTGATACAGCAAGTAGTTCGGTGACCATGCAAAATAAAAACTCCATCACAGATGCATCTTTTGTTGTACCGAAATCAACGAAATCCGGTGAAACCATTCATATTATTTTAGAAGCAACCGATAATGGGAGCCCACAGTTAACGCGATATGAACGTTTGATTATTCATGTTGAGTAAAAAAATAAAATTGTTCTCTAAAAAACCCCCTAGATTAAAAATCTAGGGGGTTAAACGTCTATTTAAGTTATAATTATAAGCTAACTACGTTTTCTGCTTGAGGGCCTTTGTTTCCTTCAACTACGTCGAATTCAACTTTTTCGCCTTCTTCTAAAGTTTTGAAACCATCTTTTTGAATTTGTGAGTAATGTACGAATACATCATTTCCTTCGTCTGAAGTGATAAAACCAAATCCTTTGTCGCCATTAAACCATTTTACTGTTCCTGTCATAATATATTACCTCCGAATTTTTATTTCCTTGATTCATTTGTAACACAAAACTATAGCTTTCTTTCAATAAAAATTCAGCTGATAATTTGATACACATAATACAAGGTTGCTTATATTATACCCTATAGAGAGAAAAAATCAAGTCATTTTAGCAAATTTGTATGATTTTTTCAGAATTTACGCTTAAAAATATGTATTAATTATAGTTTTTCTTCATTTTTAGTTCATGAAAGGATATGAGTCGTTTTCGTTTTTGATCGTATATTTGCAAGAGCGCTAAATGTAAACTATCTTTAAATCGAACCGTTTTAACTTCTTGTAATTCGCTAATACTCTTATAACATGCTTTTAAATGATAATTAGGAATCCTTGAATTCAAATGATGGATGTGATGATAGCCGATATTTCCGCTAAACCATTCTAGCACTGCCGGAAGTTGATAAAAGGTACTGCCTTTTAATGCTGCGTCAACACTATTCCATCCACTTGCTTCTTCCCAATAGACCTCTTCAAACTGATGCTGAACATAAAACATCCAAACACCTATGGATCCTCCGACAAACATCACCGATAGTTGAATCACTAGATATGCTTCAATTCCAAACATGAATGATAAGAGGACGGCCTGAAGCAAAATGCCAATATTGGTAATAATATAGCCCAAATAGACTTTTTTAGATGTCTGTTTCGTTGGAAATCGTTGTAATATTGTAAATAAAAATATCGGAGCCACACCAAAGAGAAAAAGAGGGTTTCTAAATAAGCGATACCAACCTTTCATTAAGGTCGGTTTAGCCTCATATTCTTCAACCGTCAATGTCCATACATCTCCGGCTCCGCGTCGATCTAAATTACCTACCGACCCATGGTGTATATTATGGTCTCTTTGCCATGCTGCGTAAGGTGTAAATGTAAGTATCCCGAAAAAATATCCTAATCTTTCATTCCATTTTGAACTTGCGGTAAATGATTGATGCGTGCAATCATGAAACAAGATAAAAACACGAATCATGAATAAACCACTTAAAACAATGAGTGGAACTATAAAGAATACGCTTACCTCTGCTTGGTATAGATACATCGTCAGGGTCAATAGAGAAATATATACAACTACGGTGTTTATTATCTGAATAAAAACCTTTTTATGATTCGGTGTTGCAAAAGGCTTTAATAATTTATTCCATGCTTTTTTATCCATAATATTCTCCTTTACAATATCACATAGTATTAATAACTACTTACTATTGTAATAGGAATGATTATCATTGTCAAGCTTTCAGGGAATATTTTTTTCCGTCTGCGAATATAAGCTTTATTTCTTCATCTGTTTTAACAAGACTCGGTATTGATTTATCCTTTGCCCGATTGTCACCTTCATCTCCTTCTACATAGGAGGCAATCCAATGTACACCTGCTTGAAAACTACTCTTAAGTGTTGGAATTAAGGTCCTTGAATTCATTATATTGGTATTACTGGCTGCTTTGACAAGCTGGGGCGTTTGATTGCCTAGCAAGTTTATAATTTGACTATAGGCTAGGTCTGTCGAGCAACTTGCCTCTCGTTCATTTTCGATTAATCGTCGTTGATATTCTCTGTCATCGAAAGATTCTAGCCCAATGGCAAAGCCTCCTTCTGCCGTGTAAATGTCCCTATCGGTTTCTATGCGATGCAAGCGAATATGCCAGGGATAACCAAGAACTAAATGCGTCTCAACCGTCACTGTTTCAAAAGGCTGCCAAACCGTTTTAATCATATCATTACTTAGCTCAATCTCGATACTTTTATCTTTATGACGATAATAGGTTCCATCCAATGAAATAGCCAGCGTTGAGTCAAACGCTCCAAATTCTAGTCGACGATGACTTCGCGGTACGGAAAATCCAAACAGTGTTGAATAGACAAACTTTTCATACTTACATTCCACATGAATATGTCCATTGGTATGATAATTTCCGCTATTATAAGCAAGAACTTGATTATGGCCTTGCTGACGCTTAAAAACAAGTCGGGGCGCCTTCTGTACTTGAACGGGCTCTAACTGAGGAAAAGCTTCTTCATCAGCTTGCCAAAAGGGGTGATTTTCCGATAATACACCGATAACAAGGGTCTTCAAACTCCAATAGACCGATCCGGATCCAATATATTCTTCCGTCATAAAGGCCTGGTCATAAGCATAACCCATAGTTAGAAAGCCTTGGGCATCATAGATGGCTTGTTGATTCCACCATCGTAGGTGACGAAGGATAATTCCTTTGATCTGTCCAATTGTAAATGGACCTATGGTATCTGTGACAACCATCATGGACCAAAAGGCGACTTGGGCAAATCGATAGGCTAGACTACGTCCATAAGGAAGTGCTGATCCATCTTCTGAAAACCAATAGATAAATTCTTTGGCAAAATCAATAGCCCGTTCACGATAGATTTTCGAACGCTTTGGATCAACATCGTTCATGAATTTGCTATAGAAAAGTCCATAATAGTGCATGGCAAAAGGTATATAATACTCAGCGTGGGCACCTTCGACATCTCCATCCCGATACCAACCGTTCTCAAGATAATATGTATCCAAATCATCCATATAGGATTCCATTTGCTCTTTATTATAGGCTAATCCTAGCGTTTTAAAGCCGATGTTGACCATAACACGAAAAAACTTCCAGTTACAGTTATGCGCCTCACGAGCATTGGCTTGATCGAGCCATTGGTAAAGATTTTGTTTTTCCGTGTCCGATAAGGGATCATAAATATAGGCTGGCTTCAAGGCAAATGCATAAGCTATTGCCGCCATCTCTACAAGACGTTGGTCAAAATCTCCTACCTCACCGAAATAGTCTTTATGCCCCGGTGTGGTTCCGTTAATAAGTCCATCACGAATTTTTTTCCACATGCTATAGTCTGCATCAACGTTTTCTAATGCCACTAGGCCCCATATAATTCGTGAAAAGCCTTCCATCTGAGAGACACTGTCACTTGAACCGGTACTTGTGTTTTTTATATGAATCCGCGTATTACTTCGAATAAAGGCTTTTTCTAGAGGCTTTAGTAGGTCTAAAATATATTTTTCCAGGTCTTTTTTTGTTTTAAATGCATTCTTATAGATGTCTAAGTCAAATCGTCGCATAATACCCTCCTATATCCTATAAACGCTCTTTTACCAATACAAATTCCAGTCAGTATATAAACGGGTTAATGCTTCCATATAAAAGTAATCGCCCCATATATTACACTCATCCACACCCTTATGATCACAGGTATTATAAGGGGTTCGATTGGAATAGGTACTATGCAAAACGAGTCCGTTGGACATTTCATGATCGGTGACAGCATAATGACTAACAAGGGACTTCATCATTTTCTTTGCAATCGACTGATATGTTTTTGCCTTTTTGGAATCAACATACTTTGCCATTTCCAGGAGACCACATGCAGCTATGGATGCACTTGAAGAGTCTCTTGGCTCACTTGACCCATCTGTAAAGGTTAAATCCCAATAAGGTACTAAATCTTTGGGCAAATGGTTCAAATAGTACTGTGTTACATTCTCAAAGAGTTGAATATATCGATCGTCTTTTAAATATTTATAAGCCAAGGCACATCCATAGATTCCCCATGCCTGGCCTCTTGCCCATGCCGAATCGTTTTTATATCCTTGGCAAGTCTCTCCATGATCCGGTTGGCCGGTTTCCATATCAAAGAAAAATGTATGCCATGTTGAATAATCCTCACGAATAACATTGTTAATTGCTGTATGAATATGCTGATCGGCGATTTCCTTATAATGTGTCTCACCGGTTTCTTCCGATGCCCAATAAAGTAGGGGTAAATTCAATAAACAATCAATGATTAAGCGGTAGTTTTCAGGTGCATTCATGGGTCCCCATGCTTGGATGAATTGGCCCACATCATGAAAACGTGTAATGAGTTGATCGGCGGCTTTAACTGCTGCTTCCCATCCCTTTTGATTGCCTGTAAGTTTGTAAGCGGCCACACACGATGGTGAATATAAAAATCCCATATCATGATGATCAACTTCGATTTTTTGATCAATCCGTTCTAGAAAGCTTTGCACTTGAACTTCCGCAGCTTTTTTAAGTACTTCATCTTGGCTATACTCATAGGCTAACCAAATCTCACCTGTCCAAAAACCGGTTGTCCAATAATTATTTGGAATCGGTTTGTAGAAATTGTTTTCACTATAGGCATTCTGAAAAGACGTGGTAAATTCCGGCACATATTTTCTGATGTGCTGATAGGCAAAGTCTAATGCCTGCCCGATTTCCTTTTCCGTAATTTCACTATAGCTTTCAAAACGTTCATTATTCATGATGTCCTCCTTGATTTTTTAACCTTTGATTCCACTTGCTGCTATCCCTTCAACAAAGTAACGCTGAAGTGCTAAAAACACAATGAGTACGGGAATGAGAGAAATGACTGAAGCCGCCATAATCAATCCGTATTCTGATGAATATTGTCCGATAAACATACGTAATCCGATCTGTATCGTTTTCTTTTCTTGGGTCGTCAAATAGATTAAAGGACCTAAGAAGTCGTTCCATGTGTTGACGAATGTGAAAATGACAAGGGTTGAGAGTGCCGGTTTGGATAATGGTAACATGATTTTCGCATAGATCTGATATTCACTCATTCCATCAATCCGTGCTGCTTCACATAGTTCGTCCGGTATACTCATGTAGAACTGTCGCATGAGGAAAACTCCAAATGCAGAGAAGGCCTGTAAAAAAATAATTGCCAAATGGGTGTCATTGAGATTAAAGGACCGCATCATGATAAACTGAGGAACCATATACACATGCCATGGAACGGCAATGGTTCCGATATATCCAAGAAAAAGTGTTCGCTTAAATTTAAAGTCTAATTTTGCAAAAGCATAGGCTGCAAAACTACTTGTCAGCACTTGTAATAAGGTTACAATAATGGTTAATTTAAATGTGTTTCTTACAAAAATTGCCAGAGGTATCTTGCTCCATATATCGATATAATTTTGCCATCTGGGATTGGTCGGAATCCATTGTATTGGCACTGTAAAAACATCTTTATCCAACTTTAATGACGCCGATAGCATCCATATAAAGGGTACTAACATCAGGACTGAAATAAAGATGAGAGATAAATATAGCACGATTCGAGATGGTTTTATTTTTCTATTAGCTATTTGCATATTTTCGCTCTCCTTTAAACTGAACTATTGTCACAAGTAATACCATCAAGAATAAGATCATTGAAATTGCACTGGCATATCCATAATTACTTCCGGTTACAAAGGCTGTTTGATAAATATGATAGACAAGTACAAGGGTCGATGTTCCCGGTCCACCTTGAGTAATCATATAAATGATGTCGTACACTTTAAAACAGTTGATGGTTAGCATAATAACAACAAAGAATGTCGTGGGTCGAAGTTGAGGAACGGTAATATACCAAAACTTCTGTACTGCATTGGCTCCGTCGATATTTCCGGCTTCATAGAGGTCGGATGGAATGCCTTGAAGGCCTGCGAGATAGATGACCATATAATATCCCATGGATTTCCAAACGGAAAAGAAAACAACAGTAAACATGGCCCAATCCGGGTCCGCTGCCCATTTGGGTAAGTACTCTCTGGCTACACCTAGATTTGTCAGCAATACGTTTACAACTCCGGCACCCGGACTAAATATCATATTCCACACAGCCGCAACAGCCACTAAGGATGCAACATAGGGGAAAAATCCAATCGTTCTGAATATGTCTCGACCTTTAACTTTTTGATTTAATATAATGGCTAGTCCTAATGCCGCAGCTAATGTTAACGGCACTGTGGTTACCGCATATACAATCGTATTGATAAATGCTGCCTTAAATCGGGTATCATCTTTTAGTGCCCAAAAATTCTCAAGTCCAACAAATTGAATAGGATTATTTCCATCCCAAGCCATAAAGGCAAGTGTAAAGGCAAATATAATAGGACCTAGGGTAAATATACAAAATCCAATAAGATTGGGTGCAATAAATGAATATGCCACCAAATTATTTCGTGTTTCACGACTGATTCGTGATTTTCTCTTCTTCATACAACGTCTCCTAACCTTAATAAAATGATGGACGAGATAAACTCGTCCATATTTTATGTGATTATGTATTTGGTTTGGGTATTGAATCTTAGTTCAAAATCTTTCCGACTTCTTCATTCATATATGCAATACCTTCATCCACTGTCATTGTTCCTGTCATAATATAATCATGTCCGTCATTTAAGATCACTTCGATTTCAGCACTCTTTTCATGAATCGGCATTTCAAGATATGTATTTGATGTTTTCAATGCTTCTGCACTGGCATCATCTGAAGGGAATCCTTCTTTTGAAGCAATCATATCTACAACAGCATCTGTCTTAATTGCTGGAAATGTACCTGTGGCTGCAACTACTTCTGCACCTTCAGGTCCGCATACAAAATTCATAAAGTCTGTTGCAATCTCTTTGTTACTTGATGCTGAGGCAACAGATAAGGATGTGATTGTAGCAAGTGTTGATCCAGGTTCTACACCTTCAGCATGAGGATATTTTACTAGTCCCCAGTTTCCGTTACCGCCTTCACTGATTTCGCTATACTCACCTGTTTGTATCTTTTCAATTAATGTAGGAATAAACCAGCTTCCCATATTCATCATACCGATATTTCCTTGAGCAAAGGCACCTGAATAATGTAAATTACTTGTTTTAAGCGTTGCATAATCTTGTGCTATCATATCTTCTTGTTGAGCAACAACCATGTCATAATATGGCTTAAGGAAATCATAGTTTCCATCAACAATACTATGTTCTCCATCTAAAATACCAAATAATTGAACTGCTGAACGCCATACATGATAGTGGCTACCATAAACTTCGCTTCCTAATGTATCATCTGAAACTTCACGAGCTAATGCATCATATTCCTCAAATGTCATATCATTCGTTGGATAATCAACTCCTGCTTCATCAAAAACTGTTTTATTATAGAAAACAAGCCAGAAGTCACTTCTAAATGGTAATGCATATAAGGTGTCATTGATTTCAATTTGTTCTGTCATACCACCATAACCGCTTAAATCTAATCCTGAAGTATCAACAGGTTCTAAAACATTTTTAGCAACAAGATTGACATATCCCGGAATATCTTTAATCGTTACAACGTCAAGGTCTGTATCACTACCGGATAACTGTGTTCCAAGTACTGTCATGTAATCTTGAGAACCTAAATCCACCATCTCGATTTTTACATCCGGATTGGTCGCTTCATAAACATCGATAAGTGGTTGGTAATAGGTCGTTGATGCAATATCCCATACCGCCCATTTAATGGTTGTCTGGTCGCTAGTTGCCGATGAATCTTCACTTGTCGTATCTTCTGTCGTTGCATCATCTGCTGTAGTATCTGTCTCTGTTGTCGTTGTCGAATCGGTACCTGTACTCCCTTGCTCATCTTCCTGGCCACAACCTGCAAAAAGTGCTACCGTTAGTACGAGAACCAGTAATAAACTTAACATATTTCTTTTGTTTTTCATGTGTTTTCCTCCCTAAATTTGTTTGATACATATAGTATATGTTGATTCACCCGCTTTTTGAATGGATTATTTCTTTGATTACATTGACTATTTATCCATAAAAAATATACTTGCTTTTCTTTTTTTTAAAACATGTCTTTTTTTATGCACTTCCTGTTATTTATTATTATTGTATACAAATTGACAAAAAACCCCCGCTTTTTCTCCCGTTTTTTTGTTGACATCATCTACTTTTATCTTTAGAATAAAGGCATCATGGAAAGGAGGCTTTTATGAAACCTCGCCTAAAAAGCATTAAAACTTACCTCATCGGCGTAACTGTTGTTTTCACCTTACTCGTCACTTTATTAATTACTACGTTTGTGTATACACTTTTTAGTCGCCTTCTTTCTGAAAGTCTGATTCAATCTACAACATATAATCTTTCATTGGCTTCAGAGTCGATTTCAAAAGATATACTCCCTATTACGTCCTTTGCCAATTGGTGTGAATCCAATGTTGAATTAGCCAAATACATTGAATCCGCTAATCAAATGAATCAAGCCGCAAAAGACTATTCGTCGGATCCTTCTTTAGAGATTAAACAAATCTATGAGCGAGAAAAAAGCGAAGTCCGCCAACAATCCCTCGCTTCCTGGAAGCGTTTATTAGAAGAATTTCGAAATAATCGCTCTTCCTTATATATTAATCGGATTATTGTCAGTAGTTTTGAAGGCAACTATCTCCAAATTTCCCCGACGTCCTCTTATCTTTCTTTAAATATCTTTGACACAGTAACAAGTCTACCCGGTTTCGATAGACAATTATCTTCAAAAAATATCCTTTGGACCGGAATTGAAGAAGATCCTTTCGGTGAAATAGCAAATGCAAAGATGCTTCCACTTATTCGTCCGGTTTATGCCGCTTATGCCAATGATATCATTGGTTGGAGCTATTTATCCATCTCGCAAAAAATAATTACCGATGTCTTTTCTGTGTATGAGTTACCGACAGATAGTCAATTATTTGTCACTATTAATGAACAAACCTACCAAGTTACTCAAGATACCTTAATCCCTTATGCCTTTGAAACTATTGATTTGAATCAGCAGGTTCAGGCATTTACAGATGATAATGGAAACTCACGGCAGTTAATCACCTACCCGTCCAGCATAAATGGTTGGTATCTGTCTCAAACCTTATCTATGGAACAGCTTTCGACACAGAAGAATATATATTTTCTACTACTGATTGCCATTGCACTTGTTGTTATGCTTATGGGATTTTTATTGACATTTTTCTTAAGTCATAAAATCAACCGGCCCTTATCACAGCTTTTACATAAATTATCATCCATCGCTTCCGGAGATTTTTCTCATGATCCTCATATTGAATGGGACAATGAACTGGGTGAAATCGGTCGAGGTATTAACACTCTATCCGAAAACGTCGTTTTGCTTATGGATCGGCGTATTGAAGATGAAAAAGAAAAAAATCAGTTGGAATATGAAATTCTTCAAAGTCAGATTAACCCGCACTTTTTATATAATACACTTAATTCCATTAAATGGATGGCTTCAATACAAAATGCAACCGGAATAGCGGAAATGACAACCTCCCTCTCGAAACTGTTACGATCGGTTTCAAAGGATACCCACCAGATTCATACCTTAAAAGATGAAATCGACCTTTTGGATCACTATTTTTTAATTCAAAAATACCGTTATGGTGGCATGTTGACACTAACATATGCTATTGATGATAGCGACTTATATGACTGCCAGCTTCCAAAGTTCACCTTACAACCCATTGTAGAAAATGCGATTTTTCATGGAATTGAACCAAAACAGGCGACAGGATCCATTCATATTCATGCCTATCTTGATGCACATCAATTATTTCATATTGATATTCAAGATGACGGCGTCGGAATGACTCAAGAACAAATCGAAGATCTATTATCCGCCAATAAAGACCATCAACATGATTTTTTCAAACGGATCGGCATTAATAATGTCAATTTGCGTATCCAACATGCTTATGGTCCCGGTTTTGGATTAACCATTACAAGTTCACTCGATTCCAAGACAACCAATCGCGGGACGACAGTACATATTCGTTTACCAAAAAGGAGAAAACCATGATTAAACTATTAATCGTCGATGATGAGCCACTCGTTCAAATCGGCATTAAATCAATGCTTGATTGGAACCAATTTGATATTGAACTTTGCGAAACTGCCATGAACGGAGAAAAAGCACTTAAAATTATTGAAAATCAAAAGCCGGAAATTGTTCTATGCGATATTAAAATGCCGATTATGACCGGTCTGGAATTAATTAAAATCTGTCGACAACGCTATGAAAATTTACCTCTGTTCATTTTCTTAACCAGTTATGAAGAATTTTCACTGGTACAAGAAGCTATTAAGCATCAAGCATTTGATTATCTCATTAAATTAGATATAACTCCAGAAACTTTGTCAGAAACAATTCAAAAGGCATTAGCTCAAGTTTATCAACATAAAAACAAGGAACTCAAAAGCCCAACCTCTCATTTGCAGTTTTTTTACGAAAAGTTTATGATTCGGCTTTTGAATAATCTCTTTGTCGATCAAGAACAATTTCGTCTCCAGGCAAAGGAACTGCAACTAGATTTTAGCGCTTCAAAATATGTAGTGGCCTTATGCACTATTATAGAGACCGATAAGACACAGTACATGGATGAAAAGCTTTTAAGTCTATGTTTAAGTACAACTCAAATGGTTGAAAATCTTGTTAAAAAACATATGTCCTGCTTTGTGGCAACCTTAGATACACGCCATTTTTGCATCATTTTTAAACTAGACGATCGAGATTTTGACATTCAGCGTTCCGATATTAAAAACGCGCTCATGTCTTCATTTTCTATGGCCTATAATTACTTTAATGTGCATCTTTGTGCTTGTCTAGGTCGCCCCTATGAAGATCCACTGATGTTAAGTGACTCTTATCAAGAGGCTCGACAATTACAGTCCTTAAAAATAGCTCCCGATTCCATCCACTTTTTTTCAGATTATTCTGAAAATAATACAGCCTTAAATCATTCCACCTTTAACTTAGGACTCTTCAAAAATGACATCCGACTTGCCTTTGAAAGCTTTGACAGCGAATCCTTCGGTCAAACCATTGATGCATTAATCTATTTATTTAAAAGTCAACCTAACATGTATCTTCAGGCAATCGATGCCGCTTGTAATGTATTATATCTGACCTTGTCTTTACTTCCGACAAGCCGCGATCACCTCGATATCATTTATGAAGATGCAGATGGGTATCGCTCGATCTATAAAAAAACAACCATTGACCAAGTTATTCAATGGCTGGAGATATTAAAAAATGGTATCTGCGATTTACTTGTAAGCCAGCATAAAAATTACAAGAACCACATGATAAAAACGATTCAGGACTATATTGATAGTCATATTACTGATAAGTTATCCTTAAACACCATTGCTTCTTTATTTGGCATTAGTCCTAACTACTTAAGCCAGCTTTTTAAAAAAACAACCAGTATAGGATTTAATGAATATATTACCGCAAAAAAAATCGCTCTTGCTAAAATACGCTTGATGGAATCGGATTTAAAGATTTATGAAATTGCTGAAGAATTAGGTTTTGAAAGTGCTTTCTACTTTAGCAAAGTTTTTAAAAAAGTAGAAGGATGTCCACCAAGAGAGTTTATTCAAAAAAACACAAGCGAGGATGAATATGTTTAAAAAAATAGCACATCAATACCAAGAAGATTTTTATGAATTCCAGCCGTTTCCAAAGATAAATGACCGTTCCTTTTGGGATCATTTATCCGACAATATCCTAGAACATTTTGAACCGCAAAAGGCGGACTATATAGACTATGACTTTCCCATATTACCTATGTCAAGATTTATGGATTATAAACGTCATGGCAATCGGGCTGATTATGAAAGCATCTATTTTGAACGTCGACGTCATTTAAATACGGCTGTTCTTCTTGAGTGTATTTATAATAATGATATGTTTATGGATACCATTATCAATGGTATTTTTCTTCTTTGTGAAGAAAGTGCATGGCAATTGCCTGCTCATAATTCCTATATACGTGATACCCCTAGCCATATACTTCCGGATCATTCTCGCCCGATTTTAGATCTTTTTGCTTGTGAAACGGGTGCTTTACTTGCAATGATTGATTATCTCTTAGGTGATAAGCTTGATGGCATAAGTCTCCAAATTCGGTCACGTATTCATCAAGAACTCGACTTGCGCATCATTAGACCTTATCTTAATGAACACTTTTGGTGGATGGGCCATGGCGATGAACCGATGAATAATTGGACCATCTGGTGCACACAAAATATTTTGTTCACCTTCTTTTTAACGCCACAATCAGATGTCTCCCGAAAAAAAGCCTTTCAAAAGGCCAATGTCAGCATTGATTATTTCCTTAAAGAATATGGAGACGACGGATGTTGCGATGAAGGCGCTCTATACTATCGCCATTCCGGTCTGTGTTTATTTAATACTATTGAACTGTTAAATGCTATTACTCACAATGCCTATATAGAGGTTTACGCTGAAGAAAAAATCCAAAATATGTGTGCATATATATACTATGTTCATGTCAATGATCGCTATTATATCAATTTTTCTGATTGTTCCGCGGTCTTAGAACGCTTTAGTGCTCGTGAATTCCTATTTGCCAAGCGGACGCAAAATGAGAACATGATGGCACATGTCGCTTGGGATTATAAAAAAAGTGACGATCCCTTTATCCGCGATGAAATCAACCTTTTTTATCGCCTACAAAATATCCAGCATTATGATGCGATTGTGAACTATCCTTCACATGATTTAACAATGCCGCCCGATATTTACTATGAAAGCGTCGGCCTTATGGTTGTCCGTGACAATACGTTCACTCTTGCTGTCAAATCCGGCGATAATGATGATAATCATAACCATAATGACACCGGAAGTTTCACTCTTTATAAACATGGTTTGCCTGTTTTTGTTGATATCGGTGTCGAATCTTACACGGCTAAGACTTTCTCAAAGGATCGTTATTCTATATGGACAATGCAATCCGACTATCATAATCTCCCCACCTTAGCCGGAAAAATGCAGCTTGCCGGAAAAGACTATAAGGCGACTGAGGTACATTGCCAACTTGATTTAGAGGCGCCGTCAATATATATGAACCTAGCCCATGCCTATCCTTATATGACTTCACTATCTGCCTTTTATCGAGAAGTGACCTTATATAAGGGTGAAAAAATAAAAATCAAAGACCATCTTGAATGTGAAGACACATTCGACAGCTTTGATTTTGTTTCAAACTTAATTACCTATATTCAACCCAAGGTTGAGGGTAATGATATTTTTTTAGAGGATTGGGTCCACATTCATCTAGACGGAAGTATTCACTCTATCGACGTGGAGCCGCTTGCTATTCGTGATCCTCGTTTACAAAAATCATGGGATCACGACCTTTATCGGTTACGCATTCACATGGCTTCTGATACATTAACCATAAGCATACGATGATTTTTAGAATTTACGATATCGTTGGTAGCGCTTTTCTACCAGCGTATCTTTCGGTAATTGCATTAATTCTTTTAATGAATATACTAACTTATCTTTAAGGAGTTCAACGATCAGCTCAAAACTTTCATGGGCACCGTCATAAGGTTCTTGAATGACAGAGTCAATGACGTTCAGGTTTTTGAGCTCCTCTGCTGTAATCTTCATATCTTCCGCAACTTTAGGTGCTAAGGAACCATCTTTATATAAAATCGAAGCAAAGCCTTCTGGTGATAGAATGGAATAGATGGCATTTTCAAACATCCACACTTCATCTGACACTGCTAATGCCAAAGCACCACCACTTCCACCTTCACCGATGATAATGGATATAATCGGAACACGAAGGTTACTCATCTCGAATAGATTTCTGGCAATGGCTTCACCTTGGCCACGTTCTTCAGCTTCGAGCCCACAAAAGGCTCCGGATGTATCTACAAAACAGACAATGGGGCGATTGAATTTTTCGGCCTGCTTCATCAGTCGTAATGCTTTTCGATATCCGTCGGGATTAGGCATTCCAAAATTTCGCATGACTTTTTCTTTCGTTTTAGACCCTTTTTCTTGGCCGATAATTGTCACCGGCATTCCTTCAATAAGTCCTACTCCGCCTATAATCGCTGCGTCATCACTAAAATACCTGTCACCATGAAATTCCATGAAGTTTTCCGTAAAAGCTTCGATGTATTTTTGTGCCGTGGGTCGATCTGCCCGTCGTGCTTTGAGTACTCTATCCCAAGCTTTCATCCGAACACCTCTCTTCTTCCATATCCATGTTTTCATATGCTTGATAGTGGTGCATAATTAATAATTGATTTAAGGTATCACGTAATTCTTTTCGCTTTACAATGGCATCTACAAAGCCATGTGCCAATAAAAATTCAGCCGTTTGAAAGCCTTCCGGAAGTTCTTGGCGGATTGTATCACGAATAACACGTGGTCCTGCAAATCCTATAAATGCACCCGGTTCTGATAAAATAATATCTCCAAGCATGGCAAAGCTCGCTGTTACGCCTCCTGAAGTTGGGTCGGTAAGCACCGTAATATATAGTCCGCCCTGATCATGATGACGTTTAATGGCAGCCGATGTTTTTGCCATCTGCATGAGGGAAATAATCCCTTCTTGCATTCTAGCGCCTCCGGATGCCGTAAAAAGAATTAGTGGCAAGCTTTCTTTTGTTGCCAGTTCCGTCAGTTGGGTGATTTTCTCTCCGACAACATGTCCCATACTTCCCATTAAAAATCGACTATCCATAACGCCAATCGCTACTTTAATTCCATGAATCGTTCCCGTCCCTGTTAATACGGCTTCATCAATCCCGGTTTTTTCGATGAGTCCTTGGATTTTGTGATCATAGCCTTTAAAATTCAGCACATTTTCTGTTTTTTGCTCATGAAAGAGATTGATAAAG
>Ga0334892_1001465_pt1 | contig 20041 bp, 17 predicted proteins | sample GraSluR3_MG_4_FD_207213 | JGI IMG/M metagenome (GOLD analysis project Ga0334892, IMG submission 207213) | Sludge microbial communities from methane-producing bioreactor in Wageningen University, Netherlands - Granular Sludge_15_04-R3 | ecosystem: Engineered > Bioreactor > Anaerobic >...
CTGGAAAAACGATTTGATCTTTATTTAGATTTAGTGTTTCAATAAACCTCTTTCTTAATTCAGATAAGAAATATAAGGGGCCACCCAAAAATGCAACATTACCTCTAATTGGTCTTCCACATGCTAGTCCACTAATTGTCTGAATAACAACTGCTTGGAATATTGATGCTGCTATATTTTCTTTTGATGCTCCTTCATTTAGTAAAGGTTGTATGTCTGTCTTTGCGAATACACCACATCTCGCTGCAATAGGATATATCGTATTATAATCTTTTGCTAGTTCATTCAATCCAGCAGCATCAACTTTCAACAAAGTAGCCATCTGATCAATAAATGATCCTGTACCCCCTGCACAGATACCATTCATTCTTTGTTCTACTCCATTAGTGAAGTATATAATTTTTGCATCTTCCCCACCTAGTTCAATTGCTACGTCTGTGTTTGGATAAAATGTATTTATAGCTTTAGTAGAGGCAACTACTTCTTGAGTAAAGGCTACACCAAGTCCATTTGATATGTTCATACCGCCTGAACCCGTAATAACTACATTTACTACTGCATTTCCTAATTCCCTAAAGACTTCGTATAATAAGAACTTTAGCTTATCTTTAATACTAGCAAAATGCCTCTCGTATTTTTTAAATATAGTATTATATTTTTTATCTAGAACTACTATTTTAATTGTAGTAGAACCGATATCGATTCCTATTAAGTATTCTTTTTGCATTTATGCTCCTCCTGAATTACTTATATGATATAACAGGTTTTTATAAAGTTTTAATTTATCACATAATTATCTACATCAATTAAGTATGTCATTTTATCATTTTTAATTCAAGTGAAATAATCAATTTTACACATTAATTTTACCAAAATAATGAAGCATGACTACTTTTGTTCTATATATTTATTTAGACTTTAGAAATTTATGATTGTAATATATTATTTTTTTTAGTAGGATGTTATAGTGTTATTTAACTCTAGGAGGCAAACAATGAGTAAAATTATAAAAGAAATACCAGGGATACTGCTTTGCGTAGCTCTTGCTGTTATATCAAAACAACTTTCTACCCTATTATCTGTTAGCAGTTTAACTATAGGAATAGTACTTGGCATAATATATGGTAATGTTGTAGGGGTTCATAAGATTTTCAAGAGCGGGACAAAGTATACTCTAAAATCCTTATTAAAGCTTGGAATTATTTTTTTAGGAGCTGACATGAACTTTGTGGCACTTTATGCGAATGGTTTAATGATATTACTATTGGCATTATTTGTTGTATTTATAGGGATTTTTTTGGCACCACATGTTGCGAAAATGTTTGGACTTAATGATAAGTTGGCAATGTTACTGGGTGTAGGATCTTCAATTTGTGGGGCTTCCGCTGTTGTTGCGACTGCTCCGGTAATTGAGGCAGACGAAAATGATACTGCTTTAGCAGTAGCTATAATCAGCCTTCTGGGCGCTGTTGGAGTAATTGTATATCCTGTAATTGGCAACCTAATCAATTTCTCAGACATTCAATATGGTTTTTGGTCTGGTAGTTCTCTACAGGGTGTTGCACATGCATTAGCAGCTGCAGGAACAAGAAATGAACTTGCTCTTGAAATGGCTACTTTTGTAAAGATGACTAGGGTCGTTCTACTAGCACCAGTTACTATTTTTCTAATAAAGTGGAATAATAAAGCGAAAACTGAGAGTCAAGGTCAAGCAAAAGTTAAGATTCCTATATATATAATTCTCTTTATTGTAACAGGGATTTTATCATCTTTAGGGTTGTTTAGCTTTAATATTGGTCAATATACATTACAAAGATGGCTTAAGCTTGCAAGTAGCGATTTAATTCTCTGGGCTATGATTGCAATGGGTATTGGCGTGGACCTAAAGAAAATCAAGAGCGTAGGTGCAAAAGCATTAATTGCTGGATCTGGTGTATTTCTAGTCATTAGTCTTTTAGCTGGAGTTTTTGTAAATTTAGCCTTTTAATATTATTTAAAATCAATAAAGCGTAGTTTTAGTTTATAACTAATCTACGCTTTTTTAGTCCCTTTATTTTGGCTTTGCTGGCTCAATATTAATTCTATTTCCTCTAATCATAGAGTTTTGCATAATAGTTAGCACTTCTTGTGCATGCTCTCTTGGAACTTCTACAAAAGTAAAGTTGTTGTGAATTGCTATCATTCCAATAACTTTACCAGGTATACCAGTTTCACTTGCAATTGAACCTACAATATCCCTAGCCCTTACCCCTTGTTTCTTTCCAGCATTAATAAATAGTCTAACCATTCCTGGTTCTGCACCAGTATCTTTGAACTCAGCACCAAACTCTGCTGAATAATCACTCTTCTGTTCTGCGCTTGTTGCATTGTTCATTTTCAACAGTGCAGCTGCAACTTCCAAAAGTGAAATACTTTCATCTTCTAGAAAGTCTTCAATCATCTCTATTTCATTTCTTAGTCTTTCATCCTTGATTGTAGACATCATTTTGTCAAAAAGCTTCACTGTCTTAGCTTCTTCAATATCTCCTAATGAAGGAATATCATTTCTTATAATTTTAGTCTTAGTATATTTCTGAATATCTTTTAGTTTATAAATAGATTTTCCAGCTACTAAAGTGAAAGCTCGGCCTTCTCTACCTGCTCTTCCAGTTCTACCAATTCTATGAACATAATATTCTTGGTTTTGTGGAACATCAAAGTTAAAAACTGCTTCTACATCATCTACATCAAGACCTCTTGCTGCAACATCAGTTGCAACTAAAACTTCTACAACATTATTTCTGAACTGATCCATTACTCTGTCTCTTTGATTTTGACGCATATCACCATGCAAACCATCTGCAAAATACCCTCTACTCTGCAATTGCGTTACTAACTCATCAACTCTTCTTTTAGTATTACAAAAAACGAGTGATAATTTTGGATCATACATATCTATTAGTCTTGTTAGTACATCAACCTTTTCTTTTTCCTTTACTTGATAGTACAACTGTTCTACATTTGGTACTGTCATTTTTTGATGTACAACTTTAACAAATTCAGGTTCATTTTGATATTCGTTTGTTATGTCAAGAATTGCCTTAGGCATTGTTGCTGAAAATAGTGCAGTTTGTCTTTCTATAGGAGTGTTTTCAAGAATAGTTTCCATATCCTCTCTAAAACCCATATCTAACATTTCATCAGCTTCATCTAAGACAACATAATTTATGGTCTCAACTCTCAGTGTTCTTCTTCTCATGTGATCCATTACCCTACCAGGTGTACCAATAATGATTTGCACACCTGCTTTTAGAGACTTAATTTGTCTTTGTATAGACTGGCCTCCATATACAGGTAAAATTTTAATTCCTTTTTTGTACTTTGCCAACTTAGTGATCTCTTCTGCTACTTGTATAGCTAATTCTCTAGTCGGACATAGTATCAATGCTTGTGGTTTTTTAAAGCTAGGGTCAACTTTCTCCAAAATAGGTATCCCAAAAGCTGCCGTTTTTCCAGTTCCTGTTTGTGCTTGTCCAATAACATCTCTACCCATCATTAAATGAGGAATAGCTCCTAACTGTATAGGTGTTGGCTCTTCAAAACCCATATCCTTTACAGCTCTGTGTATTTCCTTGGACAAGTTTAAATCTTCAAATCTTGTTAATTGCATTTAAGTCCTTCTTTCTTTTTTTGCACAAAGCTCATTATATAACAAGAAGAGCCTAATGTATAATATTTTCTTCAATAATAAGCACATTTATCGATTTATTTCCATGTTTTTGTACTTTCTATGGCTTTTAGCCATTTTTCATATAGATTTCCCATCTCTTCCTCACTAATTCTAGGTAAATATTTCTTATCTACTGCCCAATTATTCAAAATTTCTTCTTTACTAACCCAAAAATCTGTTGATAACCCAGCAAGATATGCAGCTCCTAAAGCAGTTGTTTCTACTACTGCTGGTTTTACAACTGAATTTTGCAGTATATCAGACTGAAACTGCATTAGAAACTCATTATTAGAGGCACCACCATCAACTCTGAGTTCATTTAGTTCAATCTGAGAGTCTTCTTCCATTGCTCTAATAATATCTTTTGTTTGATAAGCTATTGACTCAAGAGCTGCTCTGACAATGTGCCTATAGTTCGTGCCTCTTGATATACCAAAAATAGACCCCCTTGCGTACATATCCCAATGGGGGGCTCCAAGGCCTGAGAAAGCAGGCACAATATATACTCCATCACTGTCTGAAACCGATAATGCAATAGCTTCAGTGTCTTCAGCTTTTCTTATAATATTTAATTCATCTCTCAGCCACTGTACTACAGCACCTCCAATAAATACAGACCCCTCGAGAGCATAACTTACTTTGCCATCTAAGCCATAAGCTATAGTAGTTAGTAAGCCATTATTTGATCTAATTAAATCTTTCCCAGTTTGCATAAGCAAAAAGCAACCTGTTCCATATGTATTCTTTACCATACCAGGCTCAAAGCAAGTTTGACCAAACAAAGCAGCCTGTTGATCTCCTGCAACACCTGATATAGGTATAGAAACTCCAAATAAATCTTTATCTAAATAGCCATAAATCTCAGATGAGCTCTTTACACTAGGAAGCATTTCTTTTGATATTTGAAGCTCATCAAGTAGTTTATCATCCCACTTCAAATCTTTAATATCATATAACATTGTTCTAGATGCATTAGTATAATCTGTTACATGAACTTTTCCTCTTGTTAAGTTCCAAATTAGCCATGTATCAACAGTTCCAAAAAGAAGACCCCCTCTACTCGCCTTCTCTTTAGCTCCTTTGACATTATCTAGTATCCACTTTATTTTAGTAGCAGAGAAGTAAGCATCTATTACTAAACCTGTTTTATCTTTCACATATGGCTCTAGCCCTTTGGCTTTTAGTTCTTCACAAATATCAGCTGTTCGCCGACACTGCCAAACTATGGCATTATATATTGGCTCCCCTGATACCTTATCCCATACCACAGTGGTCTCTCTTTGATTTGTAATTCCTACTGCATGAACCTCTTTTATATCTATTCTAGCACTTTCTATAGCTTCTCTCATAACTCCCGACTGACTTGCCCAAATTTCCCTTGGGTCGTGCTCTACCCAACCACTTTTTGGATAGATTTGTTTGATCTCTTTTTGTGCTAAAGATATTATTTTACCTGATTTATCGAATAAAATAGCTCTTGAACTAGTTGTCCCTTGATCCAATGAAAGTATATATTTGCCCATTTTATTCCACTCTTTCTATCATCCAGTTATATATGTCTTCATATACTTCCTGCTTATTTATCTCATTTATTATTTCATGGCGAGCACCTTCATATAGTTTTATGCTAACGTCCTTAAAATCAAGATCTTTAAACATTTGATATGACCGTCTTACACCCTCACCCATATCGCCTACTGGATCATTAGCACCAGAAACAAATAGAATTGGCATATCTTTTCTAGTTCTATTAACATACCCTTTATTATGAATACTCTTAATGCTCTTATACATGTTTTGATAAGCATTTGTTGTAAATTTAAAATTTATCTTAGGATCTTTGACATAGTCATTTACTACTTTATTATCTCTAGATATCCAATCGACATTAGTATTTGGGTTTTCATAATGCTTGTTAAACTTACCTATACTCATATCGTCTATTAATTTAGACCTGTAATCACTGCCTTTAGCAATACTAATAATTTTTGATAAGGCTTCACCTAAAGTAAGTAATATTTTAGGCGGAAGTCCTGTTCCTACTATTATTGCTCCATCAATATGCTCCTCAGTTTTTGCAATCAACTGTCTTACTAAATAAGACCCCATACTATGCCCTAAATGAAAATATGGTATATTAGGATAATCATATTTCGTTAATCCCATTACTGTTTCAATGTCTTCAAGAATAATTTCATTTCCTTTACTTTCAGAGAAAAAACCTCTTTTAGATATATCAGTCACTGAATTGCCATGCCCTAATAAATCTAACCCCGTTACAAGTATAGAGTTATTTGCAAGATATGTTGCAAAATCATCATATCTATCAATATACTCTAGCATTCCATGTGTTATCTGGAGTATAGCCTTGATCTTTCCATCAGGTACCCATTGCTTAACATACAGCTCCGTTTTGTCGTCTGACGATTTAACACAATAGCAAATTGTTTTCAAGACTATTCTCCTTCCTTTTTATACACCCAATTATAATCATTATGATAAATCATATTCTTTGTCATACCACCATCTATAATTATGTTTTCACCATTTATAAATCTTGCTTTATCACTAGCTAAGAACAAGACCATATTGGCAATATCTTCTGGAGTTCCTATAGTTCTTGTGAAATGCTGTTCATAATCAGCTTCACTCCATGTTGATTGGCTATTATCTATCCATCCTGGAGAAATGACATTAACTCTTACTTTTCCAGCTAAACTGGCTGCTAAAGCATGAGTTAAAGCTACTATGCCGCCTTTTGCACTACTATAACTCTCTGTATCTGGCTGTGACATAAATGCTCTTGTTGAAGCAATATTAATAATAGACGAATCTTTGCTAAATAGATTTTTTAGTTTTAAAGATAGATAATACGGCGTTACTAGACCCACTTTGATCACTTCTAGAAAACTCTCATAATTACATCCTGATAATATTCCTTTATTCGAAAAGCAAGCATTGTTAACTAAGACATCTACTTTACTGTACCTTTTAGAAAACTCTTCTAGAAAGTCATCTAAAACTTCTTTTTTAGATAAGTCTCCTTGATAATAATAGTTACACTCCACCATCGCTTCTTCTTTATCAATAACGACAGTCTTTGCGCCTAAGTCGTTAAACTGTTGTAACGTTTCTTTTCCTATTCCATTATTGCCACCAGATATAACCACTAATTTATCTAAAAAGCTCACGGGACTGCTCCTCTCAAATTAATTTCTTTAATTATATCATTTTAAAAGACAAAAAGGCGTATAATCGCCTTATTTAATCACTTCGATTCTACCTGTATCTGCGTCAAGTATTATCTTATCTCCAGTCTTTAGCTTCTTAGTGGCTCCCTCAACTCCTACAATTGCTGGAATACCATACTCTCTTGTGATTACAGCTCCATGCGTCATCATTCCGCCTATTTCAGTTATAAGACCATCAATAGATGTAAAAAATGGAGTCCAGCTAGGATCAGTAAACATTGTTACTAAAATATTGCCTTTGGTTAAATCAACAGACTCTATGGTTTCAGCTACCACAACAGTACCTTCTATCTTTCCTGAAGATACAGCTAACCCCGTTAATGAACTTGGATTAATTATATCCTCATTATTAATATACGGCACTGTGCCATCAGATAATATAATTCTAGGCGGACTAAGTTTTTTATTCTTTTTATATTCCGTTCTTCTACTTGTAATGTAATCATTTACACTTGTATTCTCTTTTAAAACTTTTTCTATCTCTTCTAGAGTTAAATAGTAGATATCCTCTACTGTTGAAATTGCGCCTATTTCTTGTAAATATCTAGCCAATTTCAATAAAGATTTCTTATAAATATAGAATCTTTTCATCCAGAAATATTTAGGGTCTTCCCTAACTCCTAAGAACTTTCGATATAGCTTAGCTCTTAAAATGAACTTCTCTACTTTTCTGCTTTTCACATTTTTTTGATAAAGCGAGTTCAATATCTCTTCTACCTCAGCTTTTCCTTCATTATAATAAGTGTAATGCTCTCCCTTAGTTAATGTCTTTAAATTACTTATAATAAACGTCCGCAATTGCTCTTGATTCTCTTTCCATCTATCACGAGTTATGTCTATTTCACCACTACATCTAAATCCATATTTTTCTATGAACTGTTCATATCTCTGTATAATTTCTTCACTACCATTAATTTTTTTTAAACCTTCAATGAAGCATTTTGTATTTGCACTTAAGATATACTTTTTTGCTTCTTTATTATCTCTAATTGAGTCCGCAATATCTCCAAGAGCCAAGCCAACCTCTGTAGAAACATTGTTTTCAATAGATCTAGATAGCTTCTTAGTTATATTTGGTATGTTAAAGAGTTTTAGTCCACTTTTATCAAGCCAGTTAGATAAGTACAAGTTCAGCAAAATAGCTCCAAACATTAAGTCATTGTAAACAATCTTTGATAGTTCTTCTTTGTCTTCCATAATAGTTCTGGGTATTTCGTTTATAGCTGCTCGCTGCAATCTACTTTCTAACTCCAAACTTGATTCATCAAAAGATTTATGTGTTTCTTTTATCTTGTTATAGTCCTTTGTTATATATAGGATAATAGCATTTTTAATCCATGGTACAAAGCTAGTTCCTTTTAACAAATTTGGTTCACCCTTAGGCAGTTCACTTAGAAGCTTCTTATTATCAAAAATACTTTCAACATATTTGGTCATTAGAGGATCCATATTTTTAACCTTTTGCTTGATCATTTTCATGCCTGATCTTTTTGTAAAATCATGACTTATATCAGCGTACATCCTGTCTCCTATAACGTCGAGTTCAAACTGTGATGCTAGTTGAAAAACTGAAATCCCTAGAGGCTTCATGGCATTAGTCATAACTTGAAGATGTCCGATAGACATATATACTCTTTTATTATTATCTTTTTTTTGTGGCATTGGAAACAAGGTTGTTATTGGTCTAGTTTGCAAAACATATAGTTTTTTTTCTTTAATACACCACTCTATATCCTGTGGCACATTCATTTTTTCAGATATTCTCTTAATTGTATGTCCTATTTCAAATATCATATCTGTATCTATTAACTCTTTCTTGTAATTAAAGCCTTTAACTAGGTTTTCCTTGAATAATAAATACCGCTGAGCATTTTTTTTACCAGATACAAAGTTGTCACCCAAACCTTTCACTACTTCAATTATAGTGCTTGACCTATCAGATGTGACTGGATCTGCACTAAATGCAACTCCCGAGTACTCTGCATCTACCATTTCTTGAACTAATACAGAAAATCTAAAGTCCTCGTAAGAAATACTATCTTTATATATTAAAGACCTAAAATTAAACACTGAAGCAAAACATTCTTTTACTTTTTCTAAAATTTCTTCAATACCTTGTACATTTAAATACGACTCATATTGTCCAGCAAAAGATTTTTCTATAGAATCTTCATTCATCGCACTTGATCTTATAGCAAATCTCGTATCTTTACCAAATTCTTCAATAGTTGAACCTAACTGACTTACAAAAGCTTCCTCAAAATCAATGCTCATTATTACTTCTTTTATTTCTTCAGAATAAGTAGTGATTTTACCCTCATTGTCATCTTTTAAAAATGTTAGGTTATCAATCAAGTTTTGTAACTTTTCATTACTAACTATTATATGATGAAACATATTAGATTTAATACAGAAACCTTTTGGAATGTTTAATCCAAGATCACTTATGCTGCTTAAATTAAATGCTTTAGCACCTACACTGTCTTTGTCTTTTAGAGTTATGTCTTCAAATTTTAGGATATACATTTTATTCTCCTTGTTTTGTAATTTGACGCTATATATTTCATAATATAACATAGAACACAGAAGTCAATGTGTTTTGTCATATTATTTACTAAAATACAAATTGATGCTATTATTTTAATGGTGATTATATGAATGGATATAAAAAAAGAACGGAACAAAAAAAAGCGTCTATACTAAAAAGTGCAAGAGTACTATTTAATCAAAATGGTATTGACGAGACTAAGATTATTGAAATTGCTAAAATAGCTGAGGTATCTCCAGTGTCTATTTATAATTATTTCAATAGTAAAGAAGGTTTATTAAGAGCTTTAATAGAAGAAGAGCTCGATAAATCAATACAAATGTATAATGACATTCTAGATAGTAATATGCCCTTTGAAAAAAAATTAGATAATATTATGAACCTTAAAAATTATCATTTGACAAAGAATAACAACATTTTCTTTACTGCTAAAACTGGTGATAGCAAACGAATTAATAAGATTTATGAAGATATAATGAATTACAAAGGAAAAAAAGTTTATATGCATTTCATAAAAGTTGGAAAAAATGAAGGATATATTAATGAAAATATTGACAATCAAGCCTTATTAGACTTCATGATGCAGTCTTTTCAGATTATGAGTCAAGATAGTTATAAGAGTAATAGTGCTGATTATAAGAAAGATTTGCTGAGCTTGTTTCTATATGGAATTCTTGACTATAAAAAATAGTTTAAAAGAAGAAAACCCAACAATGTTGGGTTTTCTTCAGTGAGAAGTGAATAAGAAATATCTTAAGTTTGGGAAAACTATTTCTTAATCATCTATATATAAAAGGGGACGAATTTAATACAATTTACTGACTATCTGAGCTTTGTGCTACTCAGTGTTCTAGCTTTAACTTTTCATTTTTATATAATAATGGCATGAAATTCTTGTTAATATGTTTGAAATACTTACAAATAGATTTTTTATAATTTTTCTCAAAATCTGCCAATGTTCTTTCATAATTTATAAGGTACTTATATATTTCACTATTTTGATTACTACAATTATCTAAAGAGGAGTGATCGTAATTGCAAAACACTTCAATGTCTAACTTATAAAGGTCTTTAGTGAAATTTTGAATAGTATGAAATTCATGAACTACTTTGTTATATCTATCAAATAAGCTTCCGTAAGCAATAATAAGCCAACAAGACATCACAACAGCTATAGTAAAAAGAATACTAATAAAAATGTCTATATCAATCAACTCCTTGCTTGATTATAGAATATAGCAAAATGCAAACATTAAGAACACATAAAAGAAGTAGTTTTTCAATAAAAAAGCAACCTACCCTTTATGTGTAGGTTGCTTTTTTTCAATTTTTTCTATTAGCTTCATCTTTGTGTTCACATCAAACTTTGAATAAATATTTTTACTATGAAACTTAACAGTGTTTTCAGTAATACTTAGGTCATCTGCAATAGCTTTATACGTATATCCTTTTACAACCAGGTTTATAACTTCTAGTTCCCTATCTGTGAGACTATACTGACTTCTTAAATTATTCAAATCAATGCTTCTAGTATTTTCATAAACTCTATCTTCTACTATTTCTATCTCTTCAAGCTTTCTAAAACTATCTAATAAAAACGGTAAAATTGCGATTAATACAAACACTGATGATAAAGCAATTATGGAAATATTTAATCGCCCAGCCTGACTAGTTAGGAAGTTACCAATAATTCCTCCAAAAAGTATTCCAAACACATTTATTGATAAGCCGTATCCCCATATTCTTGCTGGTTCTTCGTGCCTGATTATAAAACTACTTAGTGCTACCCATAAAAACATATCAAAAATTCCCAAAGCTGCCATTAAAAAAGTGTTAACAAATAAATAACTACTAATATTGATACTCAGGTAGTTGAAAGCCAGGAATGATATTCCCTTCATTGCAAGAGCAAAATATAGAAAGTGTGTAAGATCTATTTTATTAACAAAAAATCTAACTACTAGAAGAGCTGTAATATATGGAACTGCCCAATAAAAAGCAACAATCAATGGGAATTCTGCATAAGCAGGAATTATAACTTGATACATGAAACCAGAGCTAATAGTAATTACAAATATAAATACACATAAAATAATAAAGGGATTTCTTATCTCTTTTCTTAAATAGTTAGTCTTTCTATCAGTAGCTTCATAACTGGTATCAAGTTTCATAGTTAACAGTAAGCTTCCAAGTAAAAAAGCTATTGATAAGAATAATGATAAATAAGGAGAGATTCTTACAGCCATAAAATCAAAAATCAACATAAATAAGTTTGACAGTATCAACACATCTACAACAATCTTAACTCTCTCTGAATCTTTTGAATAACTCTTGAGAAATAGCGCCCAGCTAGATACAAACATTCCTGCAAAAAAAGATATAGCTATCAATGATATATTCCATAATATTGAAAAACTTAAGTAGAAGACTGTACTTCCTAATATGCAAACTATTGATGAAAGTAGCATAGTTATTTTTGCAGACATTTTACTTTTTAAAACATAACCACTAAAAATAAGTGCAATTAAATGTGCAGAGAGAGATAACTCATATAGATGATTAAACTCAATGCCCTTTGTACTAATAATACTATAAAGAATTTGTCCTTCAAAAGGAACAGCTAAAAGCCATCCAAAGAACATAGAAAATCCAACAATAGTTAAATATTGTTGCTTCCTTTTGAAACTTTCAATTATTTCAGTTCTATTATTTCTCTGTATCAAGGTTATCCATCCCTCTTATCAATTCAGTTTCAATTATATCACACTTATAATGCATAGAAAAAGGTGGTTTAACCCACCTTTTAACTAGTTCTTATTCAGCACTATGTTTTCTTCTTTTAGTTCATTAAAGGCTACATCTAGCTCTTCTTTTGTATTCATAACTATTGGACCACCCCAAGATATACTTTCTCTTAGTGGCAATCCAGAAAAATACATAAATCTAAAGTCATCTGATAATGCCTCAATTATAAGCTTATCACCTTTTGTAAAAACTATAGCTGACTTTTCATTTATCTCACTTTTAGAAACCTTTCCTTGTCCCTTAAACACATAAATAAAAGTATTTTCTTGTGAGTCAGTTTCTACCTCAAAGACATTTCCTTTTATAAGCGATACGTCATATATATTTGGTTTTACGAAGTCGCCATTAAAAGCTCCCTCTTGTCCATTAAAACTACCAGCTATTATCCTAATTGTTTGGCCTTTTCTTTCTACTTCTGGTACATCTTTAGATAAAATGTCATTATACTTTGGATGAGTCATTTTATATTTCTTGGGTAGGTTTAGCCATATTTGTAACCCATACATCATTTCACTATCTTGAGGTAGTTCTTGATGTAATATTCCAGATCCAGCTGTCATCCACTGGCAATCCCCATCTCTTATAACACCAGAGTTCCCAAGACTATCTTCATGAACTATCTCACCTTTTATCAAGTAAGTAATAGTTTCAATACCACGATGAGGATGCCATGGAAAACCTTTTATATAATCTTCTGAGTTAGTTGAGTCAAATGCATCAAGCATTAAAAAGGGATCAAAGTCTACTACCTCATCTCGAGCAAATACCCGTACTAGCTTTACACCAGCACCATCAATCGCGGCTCTGCCTTTTACTACTTTACTGACTAATCTTTCTTGCATAATATTATTCCCTTCAGTTTTATAGTGTTATTACTTCAAAGCCTTTTTCAATAAATTGAGTCATTGATGGATGTCCGTTCATGTCTCCTACAATCTTAACTCCGGAGTTTTGATTATATTCTAAGACACCTAATTTTGCTGAGCAAGCTTTACAAACTCCAAATATTAAATCTTTGTCTACCATTTGTTTAAATAAAGGATTCTTGCTACTTTGCAACTCTTCAATCAATTTCACTGCTTCTCCTTCAATAATTAAGGTTACCTCATACCCTTTTTCATCTAAATCTAATGCATTTAACATTGTATGCATAAAGCACATTAGGTTTCCATTAAAAGCAAATATTGAAAACTTTCTCATAAAATATTCCTCCATTTTTCTTTAATTATACCATTTCATATCAAGAAAACTACATCTTATGCTAAATCTAATTAAACCCTTTGGATATTCTCTTTCTTAAAATAATGAAAACACTACATGATATCACTAGAATAAATATATTATTAATCATTATCTGACCAAGACTGGCTTGATACAATAACAAGTCTTTAATATTCTTATATGCCCAATAAAACGGCGACCAAAACAGTAGAAACTGCAACTTATCAGATAAAAACATTGCTCCTGCAACAGAGAGTATTAGAGGCATAAAAACACCTTTCATGCTTGCAATAGCTGCAATGGGTTCGTTATTATAAACACCGATTGCAAATCCGATAACAACACTAGTCAACCCTAAAGCAAGCATTGTCACAATCAAATGTAAATAGTTAATTTGTGTATAATGCAAGATTATTACTGCACCTATGGACCCTATAATTGGAACAATAAACCCTAAAAGACTTTTACCTATTACAAACTCTAATCTAGAAACTGTGGTTACATTTATTGAATTTAAAGTGTTACTCATTTTCTCTTCTACTAAGTTAAGCATAATTAGCATGCCACCAAAAACAGAAGTAAACAGCAACAGTATACTTGTTGCTTCAAGTTTTATAGGGGACTCCCTCCATCCAATGTCGGATATTTCAACACTAATAGGAATTGATGTCTCCTTATTTAAATGATTAACTATTATATACTGCAATGCTTCAGTCATACTGGCATTTTCATTACCTTGTGCAATAATTTTATAACTATCTCCACTAGGAACTAGTCCAAATACATCATCCATTTTCAGTACTCGTTCATTTATCTTTTCTAGACTGTCAACGTACTCAATATTAGCAAAATCATTCAAATATTCATTAATGCTATTATTCTGTTTAGTCATTACAATATTCAGGTTAGTATCTGAGACACCTGGTATTACAAGGCTTAAAATGAATGCAATCATGATAGGAGCGATGATCAAGTATAGTATTAACCAGTCTCTTATACCACTTTTAATGTCTCTAGAAAAAATAGTCAAAATTTTTCTCACTTTAATCCCCCCATCTAAATTGTTAGATTTTTTTCAAAGCGCTTAGTAGCAAAGTAAAATAATACTGAGCCTATTGCTAGAAACAATAAAATGTTTTGCAATATATATCCCTTGTCTCCATGATTTAGTAACAACTCTCTGAAAGAAAACAACATAGGATAAACAGGAAGAACTCTTATCCACAAAGGATTAAAGGAAGGAATAAAATAAGTAATAGAACCTAACATCATAATTAATATAACAGCATATAAAGCTTCCATCGCCTTTATCATGGAATTATAAAAGCTAGTTATTAACACTCCGAGTGCAGACCCAAATATGTTGAAACTTATAATCATAAGCATCAATAAAAAGTAGTTCACTCTAAACTGAACTATCGAAAACACCACAATGATGGATGTAAATAATCCAAGGACCAATATTACCATAGCTTTACTTGCTAGATAACTCCATATTTTTACTGGTGCCACGGCATATGCTTTTACTAACCCTTCTTCCTTGTCTAGAAATATATAAGCCGCTATAATAAACAACCCCATTAATGCTACATTTATAGTTAGATACACAGGTAGTATATTCTCTCTATCACTTAGCTTTTCTGGATGCTCTTGAAGTTTTTCTATTTCGATATGTTCTGTAACAGCAATTTCTTGAGTTATAAAATAGCCCTCTATTTCAGCTTTAATAAAGTTTCTGAGTTTTTCACTTTCATGTCCTTGGAGAATAATCTCCATATTTAAAGTATTGTTTAAAGTCGTCATCGAAACTCCAATAGAGTTACGATCGTTTGACATAGCTTCTTCAAGCTCTTCTCTAGAATTAACAATAATCATATTCTCAGGTTGCTCTTGTAATACATTAATTTCAGCCAAAGAACTATCAATCACAGCATAATAGTTATAATTTGATTCAAACTCATTTGGAACTGCAATTAGCATTACCGCAATAAAAACTATTGCCATAATTATTTCAATATAAAAATAAAGCCCATTAATAGACAACTTTAAATCTTTTCCAAATGTCACAAATAACTTACTCATTATTGTAGTCCCCTACCAGTTACTTTAATAAAAATTTCTTCTAAAGTAGCTTCTTTTGTATGCATAGTTTCAACTTTATAGTTGTTAATGATTTCGTACAGTTTTATCTTATCTTCATCTATGATTAGTGACAAATTCTCACTAATCATCTCATTATTTTTGACATACTCAACATTTACAAGGTTCTCTCCATATTGAAGCTTTAAATTCCTTGGAGAGTCAATTAGTTTTATTTCTCCATCAATGATAAAAGCAACTCTATCACAAAGTTCATCAGCAACCTGCATATTGTGAGTGGTTAAAAATACTGTCGCACCTTCGTCATTCTTAGATCTAATGATATTCTTAATAGTACTTGCAATTGATGGATCTAATCCGGTAGTCGGTTCATCTAAAAACCATATCTTAGGGTTATTTATCATGCTCCTAACAAACGTTAGCCTATGCTTCATTCCTTTTGAGAATGTATTTGCTTTATTGTTAGCAACATGGTCAAGCCCTACCAATTTTAATAGTTCCATAGGATCCATAGTTTTAACGTCAAATAGTTTGCTATAAAACTCAAGGTTTTCTAAAGCAGTCAATTTCCCATACACATTAGACTGCTCAAATGAAACGCCCATGATGTTAAACATCGAACTGTCCCTTTTCTTAAGATCATACTCTCCTACCGATGCTTTTCCTTTTTGTAGTGGCAAGATACCAGTTAGTATTCCTTGAGTTGTTGACTTGCCTGCTCCTGAAGGTCCTAAAAACCCAAACACTTCTCCATCAGCAATGTCAAAAGATATATCCTTAACTGCATAGCTTTTTTCTTTTGTATAAGAGTGAAACAACCCTTCTACCTTAATCAAAATAACCACCTCATTCCTTAACTATTCCTGATTTTAACATTTCGATAAAGCTTATTATTAAATCATCTAGCTCTACCTGATCATTCATTTCTAGACAATACTCTACAAAATCTTTATTAAGTGCATATATTATATTTGCTGTAAGATTAATGTTAATACTTTCCTTAATTTCACCTCTTTTGATTCCCAACTTAATTAAATCTTTATATCCACCAATGGCAGAAGATCTATTTCTTGCAAGTATTTCTTTGTAAATAAAATGCTCTCTATCTTGAGTCAATCTATTAGTTATTTTTTGCAAGCTCTCATTAGTCTTTGCAAATTTCACTGCTACTTTATTCATGTCGGCTAAAACTTCAAAAAAACTATACTCTTGAGGCTTGATCATTGTATTCGTTACATACTCGAGCTTCTTTTCTCTAATAAGATCTATTAGATAGTTATACAAGTCTTGTTTATTCTCAAAATATTGGTAAAAACTACCTTTAGCTATGTCTGATTCCTTTATGATTTTGTTTATACTTGCTTTATCATAATGATTGTTGGCAAACTCTTTTATAGCATTTTCTATTATACGTTCTCTTTTAAATTGATCAATGTTAAAAAATGTGCTTTTTGGCATTTCTATCTCCCTTTAAACAGTTACTATTTAGACTTCTTATGACCTGTTAGTCATATTATATTACTACACGTAACTTTACACAAGCAAAGTAAATAAAAAACTCAGTTATGATATATACAGAAATATTGCATCTCCTATATCATAAACTGAGTTATATTTTTAGATTTTTCATTATATTATTATAAGTATTAGTAAAAATGTCTTTTCCATAAATATAGTATACTACCGAAACAGAAACAGCTGTTACTATTATAGCAGGCATTACAACACTAAAACTATTTGCAAATTCCAACGCTAGTACAATTCCTGAAATCGGGGCGTTGAAATATCCCCCAATAATACCTCCTACACCTAGTATTCCAAATAGTGGAGACCCTTCTGCATAGCCAGTTATCTGGCTTACTATACTGCCAAAGTACATTCCTAAAGAAGCACCTACTGTAACACCTGGATAAAAGTTCCCTCCTAAAAATCCTGAGCCAAGGGTAATACCGGTACTTAGTAGTTTTATTACGCCTATTAATAGCAAGATTTTAGCACTGTAACTCCCAATTAGTAAATTATATGTAGTATTTGCATGTATCTCAAAGTTTAATGGAAACATAAAGGAAATTATACCAATAATCAAAGCTCCGATAAAATACCTAATGCCACTGCTTTTAAATCTATTAAAAAAATTAGATGATAACTCTATACATTCTATATAAAGGAAAGCAACCACCCCAATAAACAACCCAAACAATAAATAAATAGGAAAGTTTGATAGACCAAGTTCAAAATTATAAACAATGTCAAGCCTTGGAACTCCTGTTGAGCCAAGCAGACTACTTAAAACACTTGCAGTAAAACTTGAGATTAAAATTGGAGAAAAGAACTCAAAAAATTGCTTCTTATATAAAACTTCTAGTACAAAAACTGCTCCAAAAAAAGGCATTCTGAAAACTCCTGCGATTGCTGCAGCAGCACTACAACCTATAAAAAGCCTTAGTTTATCTTCTTCCACATTGAAAAAATGTCCAATATTAGAGCCAATAGATGCTCCAAGGTGTACAACTGGTCCAAATCTTCCTGCAGACAACCCCAAAATTAAAGTAGTCAAAGCGCCAATTATATGCACTAATACAGAAACTGGCTTCATTAGTAGGGTTTTTATTTCCTCTAATTCTACAAGCACTTGTACAATTCCAAGACCTGTATCATTTCTTTTCAAATACATTTTAAAAAGAATATACGTTATTAATGCAGCAATTAATGGCATTAATATATAAAATAATCGACTAAACTTTAATAGTGCAATAGTGCTTGATACAGATTTAGTAATTAGCCAGTTAAAGATATATGCAGCCCCTCCTGCAATAAAACCTATCAGAATGGAGACTGTTATTTCTTTAAACATATTTCTTATTCTCATAAGTAATTCCTCATTATTCATCGTGAAATCTATTTTTTAATAAACAAACTTCTGTATTATTGCATAAAGTTTGAATTATCATAAATGAAAGTGTACTTATTGCTGATGTTGCTAAAATTAGTATTATTGAGAAAGAGTCAAAATTGAAAACTTCTGAACCAACTAAACCAGCTATTAGAAGTGAAAACTCACCTCTGGGCATAGTGACTAACCCAATAAAAAAGCCTTTAGCATTACCACATTTTTCTACCTTTCCTATCAAAAAAGATGATAAGAGTTTTCCAAACACTGCTGCTGCAATAATGGTTACTAAAACAACGGGACTAATGTTTATACCTTCTAATGTGAAATTCATTCCGAAATAAAAGAAAAATAAGCCCCCAAAAACATCTCTAAACTTAAGTATTGTATTTTCAACTTTCTCTTTGCTTTTACTTTCACTAAGAAGCATCCCTAAGAAGAACGCACCTAAAGCTTCAGACACACCTAATTGCATACCTAAGGCAGTGACTCCTAATACTAGAGCCAACAGTACAAGCAAGAAAACCTCTTTGGATTTAGAATCTAAAAGTAAGTCTATTAAATCAGGTTTCTTCTTTGCAACTAGAACAATTACAACACAAAAAGCAACTGCAACTAATAAATCAAAAGTAACTGTCAAAATTCCTACATCAGCTGCATTACTTGATAATGATGACATAATCACTAAGAAAATAACCATTACCAAATCCTCAAAGACCATTATCCCTAATATAGTTTGCCCTTCAGGATCATTAACTGCATTCAGTTGAATTAATGTTTTTGTGATTATTCCAGAACTACTCATATAAATAATTCCTGCCATAATAACAGAATAGTATAGGTTGAATCCTAAAACTCTTCCTATAGCAAGTCCGATTGCAAAATTCACTAGAAAATCTAAGCTTCCTGACACAAGAATTGATTTTCTCCTTTTAATAAGGGTATTAAGAGAAAATTCATAACCTAAGTACAGTAAAAGAAAGACGACGCCTATTTCACCTAAGACCCCAATAACATCTGTATTAGTTACGAGACCTAGGAAAAATGGTCCTGCTACTATTCCCGCCAATATATAAAAAGGTGGAAAGAAGCTATTCATCCACCTTGATAATTTTGCAAACAATGCAATTGCAATAAATGCTACTGCCACTTGTGTATATATATCCATTTCTTACACCCTCTCATATTCTAAAAGGAGCAATCATCTCTCTCGAAAAAACTTGGAATTTTATAACATATCAACCTTTTCAGCCCAATAAAAGCAAAGCACGATACAGCAGCAATAGTTCCTAACCTGCCACCTATACCAACGAAAAGGTTAGTGCTCAATATATATAGGACTCCAGATATAATACTCACTACGACCATTTGCGTCATATTGTTTACGTACTTCTTGCTCACCATACCAGCATATCCAGCTGTTGTTGCTACTATTGCTAACTCTACAGTTCCTGGAACACCTAAGTACTCAAGCCCCGTAAAAATTAAACCCGATCCTAATGTAACTATTGTGGATC